>Ga0302204_1000457_pt1 | contig 13304 bp, 10 predicted proteins | sample II_Fen_E1_2_FD_194578 | JGI IMG/M metagenome (GOLD analysis project Ga0302204, IMG submission 194578) | Peat permafrost microbial communities from Stordalen Mire near Abisko, Sweden - II_Fen_E1_1 | ecosystem: Environmental > Terrestrial > Soil > Wetlands > Permafrost | place: Sweden: Abisko...
CTTCTTGAACCATCACGATAAACAGTATTTCCTTTTAATCCTAATTTCCAAGATTCCATATAAATATTGCCAATTGTTTCAACTTCAATATCATTTGGTAAATTTATTGTTGAAGAAATTGCATGAGTTGTATATTTTTGAACAATTGATTGAATTTCAACTCTTTTATGATAATTAATATCATTAGCACATGATCCAAACCAAGGACTTAAACCAAATATTAAATCTAATTCTAATTTATCTAATCCTTCCAAATAAGTTTTTATTTTAATAAAATCTAAATCCATATTTGGTATTGATATTCGAATATATTCAATATACCAAGTAATGAATTTTGGATGCATTACGTAATTTAATGAATAAGCTTGACCATCAGCAGGATCAATATAATCAACTCTATCAGTTGGTAAAATACATTTTAATTTTCTTTCTAAAAATGGTAAGAAAAGTGGTTCAACTCCTGAAGTTGTTTGAACCATCATACTTCCAGTTCCAACTGGAGCTCCTGTTGACCAAGCAACATTTCTTCGTCCAAATTCCAACATTCGTTCATATTGTTCAGGAAATTCTTTTGCAATTACTTCAAGATTATAAATAGCATTTTTTTCAAGCTCTTTATCAAATCCTTCAAAAGCTCCAAATTGAATTGACATATCAATAGTAGCATCTAATTCAGCTTTCATTTTTATTTTGAAAACTTTTTCAGTTACTTCAGGTGAATAATATGGTAATCCTAAAGATGCTAACATGTCACCAAATCCTGTAAAACCAGCTCCACATCGTCTTCCTTGTTTTGCTTTATTTCCAATTTTTAACCAAATATCTATTTCAGATTGTTTTAAATCTTCAGGATCAGTTCCACATTTAATTTTTTCAATAATTCTATCAATATAATCAAATTCTAAATCAACTAACAAATCGCCAATAATCATTTGTTCATAAAAAGCTGAATAAAGTTCATCATCTGATAAAAGTTCAGATTCTAATGTAAATGGATTTTTAACTAAAGTATATAAATTTCTTGCCAATAGTCTACAAGCATCATATTCAGACATTGGTATTTCTGAACATTGTCCTAACAATATACCATTAAAAACAGCCATATGTTTTTGTGGTTCATTAAAACAGTAAACTTTTTCTTCATTTGGAATTGATTCAATTTTTTCAATTATTATGAATCTATTTGCATCACGATTTGGATTAAAAATTGTATAATCACATCTATGTGTTATTAATCCTAATTTTAATAATTTCTGCATATTTACAGAACTAATTAAAATACGATTACATTCATTACAATCAACTAACATTAATCCACCTTTTTGATCTGGCAAATTATATTTTCCAGCTTTTCTTGCTAATTTAATTTTACTTGGAATACCTAATGTTGTTAACATTAAACGAGTATCTTTTAAGAATTGTTTATTTACACTTACAATTTGACAACTACCATCTTGAGCTACAACTCCATCAGCATCAATTAAACCTGCAAACCAATCTAAACGAGATTTAATAGAATATTTATTTATTGGAACAAATGATTTTGATTGTAATTTATCATCAAATATAAAACAAACATATTCTGTTCCATAATGGTTTTGTCTTTCATTATCATTACTTATTGAACCTTTTAAAAATGTTGAAAGTTTAATTTTTTCACCATATAATCTTGTTGAGTTTCTTGCAGCTGTTCCATCACCAGAATAAAATCCTTGTGAATACATTAATGAAGTATCAATTGTTTCCCCAAATTCAATAATTGGTAAATTAAATTTATGTAATTTATCGCCAATAATTAATTGTTGTGTTTCCTTCATTAAAACTTTTCCATCTCTTGATTTTAATCCTGTCCATGTTGGCCATTTATGATATTTAGTGCATTCAAATTCAGAACCATCACTTAATGTTATTTTTAACATTTCTTGATTTTCTCCAGTTATTTTTGGTTCAACTTCTGAAAAATTAGTTCCATTCCAAACATTAACCTTTAAACCAACTAAATCAATAATTGGATAATATCCTGTATCTGTTAATAATGGAGTATCTGCTTTCATACAATTATGAGCAATCACATTCTGAACAATACCCCAATGACAAATATCATCAGATTTTATTGATTCTTTAGTAACTTTTTTGGTTCCTTTCAATTCAAAATCATAAACAACTTCTTCTTCACCATTATCAACAATTCCAATAACTTGATAATCTTCTTCAAAACCTTCTAACCATTTACCTTCAGTATCAATAGCTTGACATTCTTCACCATCAGATAAAAACACATGATTAGGAGTACAAGTTATTATTGTTCCATTATCAAGTTGTAAAGTTATTATTCTTTTAATTCCTGTTTGCCAAACTCTTCCAGGAACTATTTCATTTTCTTTATTTACAAGATTTAAAGCAAATTTTCCTCGTTCTTTAAATTCAACTTCACATTTTCGAGCTAAATCATAAAAAGTTTCATCTCCATCTTCAGTTCTTAAATTCATATTGCCTACGAAACATGGATTTGTGCCAATTGGTCTAAATTGTTCGTAAACCCAATCAGTTCCACCTTTCATCCAATTTCCAGAAAATAGAATTCCTGGTTCAGCAGTTTTATGAGCACATTCAATTAATATTTGCCAATATTCTTTTGCTTTGATTTTCTTAACATAAACTCCTTTATTTAATTGAATTAATTCATTATATTGTAATTCATCAATTCCACATGGCCAACCTTGTTTATGTAAATCAGTATCAACTGGAAATCTTAAAAGATAATCAGAATCTGAAACAACAGCTTCCATAAAGTCATCAGGAATAATTACTGAAATATTTGCACCTGTCATTTTAGTATCATCTTGTTTAGACAAGATAAATTCTTTAGAATCGGGATGTTGCATACAAAGTGAAATCATTAATGCTCCTCGTCTGCCATATTGTGCTACTTGTTTTGTTTTAGCACTATAACCTTCAGCAAATGGAACAACACCTGAACTTGTTGATGCTTGATTGTGAACTTTTGCACCATTTGGACGAATTGAACTTAAATCAATTCCAGCACCTCCACGCCTTTTCATTAACTGTGCGATTTCATCTTCTTTGCGATTAATTCCGGAATATGAATCATAAGGACGACCAACGAAAAAACAATTACTAAGACTTGAAAACATTTTATGATTTCCAATTCCTTGCATCGGACTTCCTCCAAGAACAATAGCATTGAAATTTAACTGATTTCGAAGATTTTCAATAATTGATTCATTTAAATGAATTCTATCATTTTCCAAATAATTAAAACAACGTTTTTTACCATAATTTGAAAGATTATCATATTGTTCACCTGTTAAATTATGTGAAGCAATTCTTTCAAATTCTTTTTCAGCAATTTCTTTTATATGTCTTTCAAACATATCTTTTGGAGTTTGTTCACCTCCAAATTTATACTTATTTTTCCAAACCTTTGTGGCCAGTTCATCACCTTGAAAGAATTCTAAAACTTTATCCATATTGTTATTATTTTTATTAAACTTAATTATACTTGAATTAAGGTTTATATACTAATTTAATTGAAATAGAAAATTTTTGCCAAATGAAAAACATTAAAATTATTTTTCGGAAAATAATATATTAATAACCAAAATATTATTAATACTAATATGAAATTTAGATTATAAATGATTAATTTAAATACAATTATGAATAAATATAGGCTTATTATTGAAAATAATAATATACATTCAATTAAATTTTTTATTCCATTTTTCATTTAATATGTTTTTAATATTAATATTATATCCAAATAATTTATAAATTATTAGTTGAAATTTTCTGACTTTTCTTTTCTAAAAATTGGTAAATAATTAACAACAGAATATGTATAAATTTCACCTTGAATTTGATTTAATTTATCTACGATTTTTTGACAGTATTCTTCAGTATCAAATTTATGTGCATATTGTGGTTGTTTTTCAGAACAATAAAACCATGATTTTGGAATTTCCTTATAAATTTTCATATGTTTTAAATATGTAAATTCATTAAAATTTTGTTCTGAACATTTTATAATATATTTTACTGGCATATATTTTAAATATTATTTAATTGTTCTGTTATTCTATCTTGATTAAAAATTTCATCAGTAGAAAATTGAATAAAAATTGGAAAAAAAGTTTTCAATTCAATTATCAATTTAACTATTAAAATAATTTCATCTTTAAATTTCTTATCATAAATTTTCAACAAATTTTTCAAATAAGTAATTTCAGTTAAAATTTCATTTGAATGATCAAAATCTATGTTTTTATAATGACAAAATAATTCATAACTGAAACCTTGTTCAGATTGTTCATTAAAACAATCAATAAATTTTCCAGAATAATTATTGATTTTATCTAATTCATTCGAATATATAATTCCTTGTATTTCATTATTATTACAAAAACAATTTGTAAAAACTTTAAGAATATTTTCAAGAACAATATTATCTTTAACATTACCAATATTTATATTTTCAGCTATTTGTTTTTTTAAATCATTGAAAATTTGTTTCTTATTTTCAAAATTATCTGATTGTAGTATTTTGTTATATCTTTCCATAATATTTTTAATCTAAATATTCTTCTAATAATCCATTTAAATTGTAATATAAATTAACTTCTCCAAATTCATCTTTATTGAATCTTTTAGTTGTTCCTGGTTTAAAATAACTTTCAGATGTTGCTAAAATAGTTCCACGAAATTCTCTTTCACCATCTTTAGAACAACCTCGTGTTACTATTAATATTGTTTTTCCATTTGTCAAAAATTGACCTTTTGTGATTTTTTTCATTACAATTTGCTTATTAATTTTCGTTTATTATTTTCTACTTTTATTTCGGATTTTTCAGTTATTTTAAAAAATAATTTACACCAGTTTTTCCAACCTTTTGGTTTTGTATTTATAACTTTTTCAGATTTAATATCATATTTTGAAATATAATAATAATCTCCAAATTTTTCTTTTATCTTATCTAATACATTTTCAGCTTGTTCTTTAACAAGAAAATCAGTAACTGAAAAATGTGAAGGATAAGAATAACCTGATGTTACTGATTTAATTTTTATTTCATCTTCAGTATTATTTTCATAATTAAATCCAATATTACAAAATAAATTTGTTTCTTTTGTTTGAATCACAAACCTTATGTTGTTATTATTTTCCATATTATTTGTATATTATTTGTTTCGAATATAAGTAACAAATTTTATTTCCACTTTCATCAATATTTAATACATTAGCAACTAATTCAGAATCAAGAACTTGATTAAAATTATCATATCTTGTATTATTCATAGGTTGACATGAAGCAACAGAAGCAATTAATTCATCATATTTTATGCAAATTCCTCTTTTATTATCTGAAAACCAATTTGATTCACATTTATACCAACCTACAGGTAAATCAACATATCCACAAAGTTTAGCAACAGCACTATATTTGAATTTTGTTTCTATTGAATTTAATTTTAAATTATGATTAATATTCATAATTTCTTCTAAAGTAAAATCTTGTAATTGATGAAAATCTTCATTTATTGGCCAAAGTTGTTTTTCATCTTCAACCATTTTAAACTTATTTAAATTAATCAAGATTTTGCTTATATCTGAATTAAATTTATTTTGAAGATCAACAATTTCTTGACGAAATTTATCTACTATTTTTTGAAATCCTTTTTCATCCATTTTCAATTTCTTTTTTACTATGTTTATGACTTTTTCCTGTTGATAATGGTGGATTAATTACGTAATTTTCTCCAGCTTTTATTCCACTTTCATAAGCTGGTCCAACTATTTGTACTTCTTTAGTTTTCACTGTTTTAACATTTTTGTTTGTTAACAATAAATATCTTTCCAAAGCTTCACTATTATACAAAATAAGTCCAGTAAGTTTATCTGAATAAATTGATTGATCTTTTTGTTTTTGTAATTTATTGTTAATTCCTTGAACAGCTCCTGTTAACCAATCTTTTAAAAAGAAATATCGATTATTATTGTATATTATTCTGTAATCAAAATCAAAATTTGGAATATTGTACATTTTAACTGCTAAATTGTATAATCCTATTGAAAGAAAATTATACATCCAAACAACAGTATCAACATTTTCCATTCTACCATAAACTCGAAAAGTTTTAGTTCCAGAGTTCCAAGTATAATTACAAAAATTATGTTTTGATAATACTTCAACTAAATCTAATCTCCATCTTTGACCTGCTTGATTATCTTTATAATTTATTTTTTCACTATATTGCCATTTTTCAAATTCATCTTCATTTTGATTTATTTTTATCTGACTAAGTTCAATATTATATTCAATCATCAATTCTTCAACTTTTGCTGAAAAAGTTTCAGCTTCTTCAAGTGAACCAAGACTTTTAGCTGATTCAGCATGTTTCATCAATTTTTTGATTCGTGAAATAATAACTTTTATTTTATCTTCCATTATCTTAATGAATTTCCAAATTTATTGTAAAGATTTTTTATCATTTCATAAGAATGTTCAATAGTTATATTCAATACATAATAAGTTTTATTATATTTCATTAAGAATACCCTATTAATTTCTTTCATATTATTCCACCAATTTATGATTATTTTATCATAAATTGGTGTTTTAATTTTCTTGCTCATTTTAATTAATTTTGAAATATTTACTTCCGTTCAAATCAGGTCTAACTTCATATGTTACAGTTTCATACAAATTATCAATTGAATGATCAATAATGAAAATACTTTTATCTTTGAATTTATTTAAAACGAGTACTAAAAGTTCTTTATAATTTTGAGCTTCATAAGTTAATTCAGTTCCAGCATTTAATGTTCCACTTATTTCATCAATGAAAATATGTGAAATAGAATTTTTTACATTTAATAGGTGAATTGTATAAACCAAAGCCAATCCTAAATAAGTTGTTTCCATTCCACTTGATTGTTGAACAGGTTGATAAGTTACTGTTCCTTTGTCATAACTAACATGATATAGTTCTGAATCTTCATTCCAGAATAATTTAAAAGGAACATCTTCCAAAAGAACGTTTAAAGTTGTATTTAAGAAATTGCGATAATATTCGAATATTATTTCTTTGAAGTTATTCTTAATTAATTTCGAATACAATTTCCAAATTAAATTGTTTTTCTGATATAACAAATAATTTGCATATTGGGTATTAGTTAATTTTAATTGATTTTCAAATTGAACTAATTTCAATTCTTCGGTATGAATTTGTTTACGAGTTTCACTAATTTTTAAAGTTGTTTCACTTTCAAATTTTAAATTAGTATTATAAGATTCTAAACAATTATTATATTTAGGTAGTTTTTCATTTTCCAACACATTTAAAGTTAATAAAAATTTGGAATATTCTGATTCAGATATTAATTTTTGATTATTGTGTATATCAACTTTTTTATTTGATTCTTCAATATTCACATTATCTTTAACATTAGTATCATATAATTCCTGATATTTTTCTAACTTTTCCGTGTATTCTGATTTAAATTCATTTATTACTTTATTGAACTTAACAATATTTTTAGAATATTCCTGTATAAGAGTTTCCTCAAATTTAATGTCTAAATTATATTGTTTATGATTGGTTATTATTGAATTTAATGTTGGATAATTTATTACTGAATCAGCAACATAATCTCCATATTGAATTTTATCACATAATTTCCAATTTAATTTATCAAGTTTTAATTTTTCAATTTCATTTTTATTTGATTGAATTAATTCTTGATTACTATGTATTGGAGTTATAATATCAGGTAAATCTTTTTTAACTAAATCATTTTCCAAAATTGACATTTCCTGACGAATTGCAGATATATGATATTTTGTATATTCCTGTTCAAGATTTTGTATTTTGACAAGTAATTCTTTTAATTTTAATACTTCTGATTTTGCTGTTATTGATTTTGATTCCAATTCAATATTTTCCGCCAATAAATTTAATTTATGAAGTTCAGCATCATCTGTAAATGGTTTATTACAAGCATAACAAAATCCAGATTTAATTGTTTTTTCATTTTTTTCTATTTGCAATGTATTGTTTGAAATTATCGTATTGAATTCATTTAACAACTTCGTTTTTTCTTCGGATTTAGTTTTAAGCTTGTTTATAGTTTCATTGAAATAAGATTGAATTTTCTTAAAACTTTCCGTTACTTCATTTTGAATAGTATGGTTCATTTCTTGATTAGAGAGAATCATACCATCAATATAAATTGTTTGTTTTTCAACCAATGTATTTAATGCAATAATTTCAAGTTTTTTATTATCATTACATTCTTTCATTCGAAATTCCGAATTTTCAATTAATTTTTGATCAATTTCAATTTGTTTTTCAACTGATTGTATTGATGTTAAATCAAGTTCCGGCTTTATTTCGAGAAATTCAATTTTTTCTTCTTTATCTTGTTTTTCAAAATTTGCAAGAAATTCAGAAATAACTGATAAATCAATATTAACATCTTTAATTTGTTGTGGAATATTTCCGATATTTTGAAGATTTGTATTTAAATCCATTATGGTATTTCCAAACTTTTTCAATTCATTAGAATATAAAAGTTCATCACTTTTTAAACTATCGATAATTGATGTTGATTTGTCAATAAAAATATTGCAATCAGTAATTGCCATTTGAATGTCTTCTCGAGATTTTGTTGGTTTTGAAACTTCAGATAATAATTCATTTTTAATTGAATCTAAATTATCTTCAAGTTTTTTCAAATAAGTAATTCCGACAAAATCAAGAACCATTTCATTTAATTTATCTGATGCTGTTGTAAGTAAACTTTCTAATTTTACTTGATTCATGAATAAAATATTATTCAAAACATCACCAAACCATAATTTTATGCTACTTTCAGCAACTTCACCAAATAATTGTTTTTGTGAACCATCTGAACTTATTATATCGATTGTTAATTTTTTGTCAACACTTGAAACGAAGCTTTTCCATTTTAATGAGGATTTTTGTTCATCAGTTGTATTATTTTTCCATTTTCTTTCAACTGTTCGTGTAATTAAAACAGAAAGATTATTAATATAAGTTGCAAGTTTTCCACAAATTAAATCTTGTTCAATATCGTTCTTGTTGAATACAATCAAATTATTTTTAGTTGAACTTGATTTCGACATATCTGCAAAAACTTCTCCTGAAATTATCCAACGAATCATTGAATACAAAGTTGTTTTCCCTATTCCATTTGTGCCAATAATTCGAGTTTTTCCAGGAATATCTAATTGAATACGATTGTTTGTCAAAGCCATAAATGCATTACATTCAACATAATCCAGTAGAATATTGTAACGTTTGGAAGAAATATTTACCAAAGTTGAAAGTTGCTTTTGAAATAGAGAACGAATATCTGAACTTAATTCCTGATTAGTTATATCTGAATCGTCAATTGATTTGAGTGAAAGATCAAGAACTGAATTAAATAATTTTGATATTTGAACATCAGATAAAATTAAATCATCGATTGACGCATTTTCTAATAATTCAGAATTATTGAGAATTTCATCTGATTTTTCTAAAATTTCTTCAGCCTTTTCATCAAGAATTTCTTGAATAACTTTATTGTTGACTGTTAGAGCTTTCTGAATTAATTTATCATATTCGAAATTTATCTGAAATTTACTTTTATAACTTTTGGAAGAAACTTCATCATTAATTTTAAAACAATTAGTTAACGAATCATATATTTTTTGTTCATGTTTCAAGAAAACATTCGAAGATTTAATTTTTAAGAAACATTGACAAGAGTAGTTTAAAACATTGATTAAATTATTTTCAATAACAAAAATTATTTCATTAATTGGTAATTTTGGATCAAGTTCAATTGTATAATAATGAACAGTATCTGTTAAAGGTAAATCATAAAGTTTTATTGTTTCCAATAAATCTGAAGGTACTAAAGATAATTGTTTATTTGAATTATTATCAAATTCGTAACATTTCAAAGATTTCTTTTCAGCAAGTTTTTGAAGATTTACGTTGTATTTATTATCATCTCTTAAGTCGTTTGAAACATATTCTGAATTTTCACCAATTCTCCAGAAACTACCTTCATTATGAGTATGTTGAAGTGGACTTCCAGGATATTTATAAACTTGCCCTTTAAGTCCGACAAACGTTAAATTCATATGAATATCACCTGCACATATTAAGGAATTTTCAGGAAACATTTCAATTGAATCGAGTGCATCATATACATCTTTTCTTAATGGTAGTTTTGCTGAATCAACATATTCTTTTAACATTCCATGATGAAGACAAATATTGAATCTGTCTTGAAGTTGATTTTCATTTTCTAAAACAAGTTGTTGATCATCTTCTAATGAATATCCAACATATTGAAATTTATTTGAAACTTTCGAATAATAAACTTTTGACTCATTTATGTAAATAATTTTATCAGATAATTTTGAGTCTAAATTCTTTATTAAATCAATAAAAACATTTATTGGATTATTTCCAATTGTTGATTCATTTTGTTTTTTATCTTTAAGGAAATCATGATTTCCACCCATTATAACTATTTCTTTGAGAGTTGAAATATTTAAAAGACGCGAAATATGATTATATATTAATTTTCGTTCGGAATCAATTGGCGTTGCATATTCAAATAAATCACCAGCTATTATATAAATTTCTGCTTTTTGGAAAGTAATGATTGATTCAATTTCTTTAAGAGTTTTACGAGTTGGAACAAGAAGATTTTTTTCGCGAGATTTGACTTGAATGTCTGCTGAATGAATTATTTGCATATGTTTTTATTTTTTATTTGATTCATCATTATCATTAAATCCAAATTATCTGAATATTTTTTAAATTCAGTTTCAGTTTTTATATTTAAATTTTGAAAAGCTTCGACTTTTGTTTCACCAAATCCATATAAAAATGTTTTATAATATTGTTCTGAATTATTTTTAATATCTTCATTTAATTTTTGTAATTCTTTTTCAGTATATTTTGTTGATAAATAATTTATACAAACACATAACCAACCATTTTCATAAAGTTCACAAGAAGGGATTTTATCTGAAATTTCAAAATATTCAATTTTAATAGATTCTAAACGATCTTTAACTTCTTTCGGAGTAAATTGAATTTGAACTTTATTTGTTATTATAGATTCATAAATTAATTCCATAGGATTTTGATTTTGATTGTTACTTTGATGTTATTTTGATGTTATTTTAGTTCACACCATATATTGTATATCCTTATTTTTTAATAATTATGGAATGAAATGTGAAAAAAATTATAAAAGAATTATTTAATAATGAATATAAGGCAAATATGTGAAATAAATTGTGTGCAAAATGATTTAATATCACTTTAAAAAATTCTAAAGATTTTCGAGGATTGTATTGGAAATCCTTGAAAAGAGTTTGAAGCAAATTTCCATGATTGTTGATAAAATTTTTAGAATGAAATTTTATGGAAATTAGAATGAAATTAAAATGAAATTAGAATGAAATTTTATGGAAATTAGAATGAAATTTTATGGAAATTAGAATGAAATTTTATGGAAATTAGAATGAAATTAGAAGGAAATTAGAATGAAATTAGAATGAAATTAGAATGAAATTAGAATGAAATTAGAATGAAATTAGAATGAAATTCTATTGAGCTTTTTAACGAACAAAGTGGCCGAAGGACACTTTGCGAGTTTATCATCTGAAAAAAATTTTTATCAGAAATCATTCGAATCCCAGGTTAGTTAACTCCTCTCTCGATGAATACAGAAAAATTTCGGTCCAACCTCTTTCAAATCCACATCCGAGTCAATCCCAAACACTTTCTTTTTCAACATTCCCAAACATTCCCACTCAATTTCTAACGTAATTTAAACGAAACTTTTTCATTTCTCCAAACAATTAATTTTTCACTTCAATCTCGGAAAAACATTTTTTAAGTGAATTTTATCGAAATTTTATCATCCGATTGAGTTCGGAGTTAATTTTGACTTAATTTGGAATTAGGTTTTACAAAGTTTCAACAAATTTCAACAAATTTTTAATTCATTTCGTATTTGAAGTTAGTTTCAACATAAATCCGAATTAACTTCCAACATATTTTCACATAATTTTTAATTCATTTCAAACATTTTAATTCATTTCGATTTATTTTCAATTTATTTTCGAATTTTTAGTGGAAAGAATGTATATGTATGTAAATTAAATTAATTTAAGTAAAATATGTTGGAAGTTAATTCGGAAAGAGTTTGAAACAATATTCAAGGAAATTAGTCTGTAATTTCAATTGTATAATTATTAAGAGCAATAAACACTTTTTCACTGATTTTTGATTTCCAGACCAATGACATCCATTTTATGTATCTTTCCTTATATAACTTATAAGCGTTGAAAGCTTCTTCCGGAGAATTGAAAGAACCAAGATAAACAACTTTTCCACAATTACAAGTTTGTGATATATATTTGTTTTTTAATTTTTTTTGTATTTTTGAAACTCCTATTGGATATAATCCTCTTGATTTTTTTTGTTTAAGAAAAATCATATTAATTTCATGTGGTACAAAACAACAAGTTTCTTCTGAATAAATTTTATTTCTTTTTTTAATTATATCTTTATCAAGTTCAAATCCTTCAACATAATTATTATAAAACCATTCAGCAAAGTTTTGAAAATTATGCCATTTTTCATCAACTGAACAACCATCATAAGATATAAGTGTTTTAATATGTTTTTCTTGTTTATCATAACAACGAAATAATATTGAACTCCAAAGATAAAAACATTTTTTATTATCTGTACAATTATATTTTCCAATACCTACAAAACCTATATTTGTTGATCTTGAAATTAATGATTTTGAATTTTTATTTAATACTATTCCATCTTTAATTTGTTTTGTTGATACTTTATATTTTATTATTTCAATATCTGAATTTAATGTTTTATCAAATTTTACTGTTAAATTCATACCTGTAAAATATTCAATAACTGTATAATTTTCACCATATTTGTTTTGAAATGTTTTATTTAAATATGTTTTTTCACATAATTCTTGATGATAATTTCTCATAATAATTGTTATTAAATTGTTATATAATCTAATACATATATCCTTAATTATTACTAAACATTGATTGAAATGAAATAAATATAATTGATAATGATATATCGAAGAAATTGATTCATTCAATAATCATTTATTAATTTGTTATAATGCATATAGACAGTCTGAACCATATTCATTATGAGATTGATAATTAATATATCGAAGAAATTGATTCATTCAATAA
>Ga0302204_1000464_pt1 | contig 13238 bp, 8 predicted proteins | sample II_Fen_E1_2_FD_194578 | JGI IMG/M metagenome (GOLD analysis project Ga0302204, IMG submission 194578) | Peat permafrost microbial communities from Stordalen Mire near Abisko, Sweden - II_Fen_E1_1 | ecosystem: Environmental > Terrestrial > Soil > Wetlands > Permafrost | place: Sweden: Abisko...
TGAGAAAGAAGTTTGAAAGGTTTGAAATAAAAAAGGCCGGACAAATGAATGTACGACCTTATAATTTCGGGTGGGCGTTGAGGTAAATGAACCAACTCCCATATTCTGCTACTTATCAATACGTTGCAATCATTGTAAAATTAATTGGTACGAATTAGTCCCAAATTTAGTCCCTTCTTTTTGGCTACTTTTGGCTCCATAGTGTCATTCAATTATTTCGAATGCAAAAGTATGTTTTATTTTTGAAATTACCAAACATTTAAAGAAGAAACATTTCTGAAATTTCAGAAAGAGTACAATAAATAATAGGATTATCCAAATGACATCCTAATGTTGTAAAAAATTCGTTTCGGTATACTGAACATTAAAGTATTTTCTGTATTTAATTTGTATTTATCAAAATATTGGAAAGCGACACCTTAAGTTAGAGGAAATAAAATTGTATTTAAAAATTCATTTCAATCATTCTTATTCTTATTCACCGATAATATTTACATTAAATTTCTTTAGATGTCGTGCCTCCAATTCAAGATCTTTATTTTAAATAAAGTCATTTTTCGACGATAGAAGTTTACATTTAGTTAGTAAAATAATTTTACGAACATATATTTTCTTTTACCCAGACTTCCAGATCATCTTCTTTAGAAAGTACAATACGTTCTTTTATGATATTACGTCGATGATACATAGCGGGCTTTTTCATATTCAACAAGCTGCAACAATCAGAAATATCCAACCCTAAACATAGTAATGTTATAACAATTTTATCCGAAGAAGTCAATTGAATATATTTTTGGGATAAGTTTGTGATCTTTTGATCAAATAAATTATTTACTTCATCTATATAGTATTGCCACTCATTTTCGGATAAAGTAGATTGTATCCTCATTTCAAGCATAAATTCATCCTTCTTTTCTTGATTTAAAACTCCTAAATTCAGTCGGTTAAAGCGTAAAGTATTTTCAATACGGTTTTGAAGTTTTGATAAGAGTAATTCTTTTTTTTGATTGTTTTCAATATATTTTACCTTAATCACAAACTCCAAATAATGTTTCTCTATTTCCTGTATTGCTTGTTTTTTCTTGAGTTGTTTATTTATCAATAACAGAATAAGGAAAACCACCAAACCTGATATTGTCACGAGAGTGATCAATATTACCTTATTCTGGTTAGCAATTTTCAATGCTGCATTTTCTTCTTCCTTTTTTGTTAAATCATATTGTTTATCAATCCGGTGGAGTTGACTGCGAATCCTTTCCTTAAAAACAGTATCGCGATTCTCATACGCCTTTTCCAAATAATCGAAAGCAAGTTCGCTATTTCCTTCGTCTCTGGCCAAATAGGCAGCTACAATATATTTTACAGTTTTTGAATTGATTTTTGCTTTGTCAATGAACGCAATTTTAAGATAATATTTAGCTGAATCAGGTTTATGTAATTTTGCATAATTAAAGGCTAAAAGGGAAGCATAATATGGTCGGTTGGCCGGAAAAAACCTGTACCCTTGCTTGATAAACTTATTCGAAAGGAAATGATCCTTTTTGGAAAGCAACTCTCCCTGACGGGCTAGAATATTATAATAATTGGCTGAATCGCCTTCCTCTTTCGATAGTTTTAGAGCTAAATTAGAATAAAACATGACACTGTCAATTGGATAATCTAATTGATAATACATATTGGATATGTTACTATAGGAATAAGCTTGATAGTTTCTTTCTCCCGAAACTTTGAAATACTGTAACGATTTTCTGAAATAAGCGAGTGAAGGGGTATATCGTTCGTCTTTCATGCAAATAGATCCTATATTAAAAGCGGTTAAACCTTTTAAACTGGGTTCATAGGTGTCAGTTAAAATGTAATCTGCTTTTTTTAATGTTATCAATGCCTCTTCATTCTTATGGCGATCCCTTTCAATACATCCCAATAAATAATAAGCTGTTCCGCTTTGTTTCGCCAATTTGCTATCCTTGTAATAATTTATTGAAATCTGTATTAAACTGTCTGATGTTATTTTTTGATGCAATTTATTCTGAGCGTAGGTATAAAGCAGACACCATGCTGCAAAATCTGCCTTATTTAATTTTTCTGGTTGCATTATAGAAGTCAATGTGCGAAAGGCACTATCGGGATTAGAAGATAATAAAACTTCTGCACGAATTAGAGTCTTATTTTTTGTATAGTATGGTTGACAAGAAATAAATGAGATCCCAAATAAAATAGACCAACAAACATCCTTATATTTTTTCATAATATTATTCTGATATTATTTAATTCTTTCCCCATTGTAAATTTATTCTTCATCAAAGAAACGATTTTAATTGATTGTAAAGATAATTAAAATTACGAATTGTGATAAAAAGTGCTTTCCGATTCGTTAAAAACATCATATATTTAACAATGTTAACCATCCGTACAACTATTTGTAAATCTAATGAAGTTTATCTATTGAATATCAGCTATTAATATTATCCACTTTAGTGTCGCGAACAACATTTATTTTTGGAAAGTCAATAAACCAATAATAACTTTGAGTACAAAAATAAACATTTTATTCATGCTTTTAAAACACTACTTATGAAACGATCATTTTTATTTACAGCACTTTTGGCTCTTTTTTCTTATGGGATTATATTTGCAACAAACATCGATATATTAAAAGATCCCCCACCTCCTCCTTTGCCTTCCATTTCTGAATATACAATTCCTCTAAGTGCTAATTTTAATGCCATGGATTTGAAATTAGATTTTGACAACTCTGTGGGTATGGTTACTATTACCGTATATAATTCCTCAAATCAGGTTATTTATCAGGAAATAGTGAATACAGATGAAACACCCGAAGTGTATATACCTGCTGTTAGTTGGGTGACTGGTAATTATACTTTGACTATTACCTACTTCACAACAACATTAAAGGGCGAATTTCAGATTGAATAGATTGAAATAACAAGTCTATTAGTGGCACAGTCAATTAGGGTGTTAGTGAATAAAGGTATAAAACCTCAAACTCTAAATCTTTAATTGAGGAAACAAATACATCTCTTAATTTAGCATTGACTGTGCCACTATTTATTATTAATATCTATAAAATTTGAATTATTTAGAAAGTAAGACTTGAAGTGTATTGAATCGTTCAACATGCCTCTCTGTAAAATTCAAACCATTTTAAAAAAGAAAGGAGATATCAAGAATTTTAGAAAAACTTAATGAAGGCATACACATTAAATTATCTTACAAATACTTGACCTGCTTTCGGTCTTTAAAAAGTAGTGTTATAAATAAAACAATTTTAATTGAAATCAAAAAAACAAAAACAAAATGAAAAATAAATTAACAAAGTACATTTATTTGATAATTAGTGTTGCCCTTTTATCTTTAAACTCATGTAAAAATGATATTAACGGCATTGTCGAAAAAGATTCAAAAAAAAATGAGAAAACAAATGATAGTCTGTTTTTTCAAGAATATGCTTTTTCTGATTCTATAAAGCTTTATTCAAATGATTCAACATTTGTAATTATAAGAATATCATCCGACAAAAAAGAAGTTCTTCAAAATCATTTAGAAAATAAAATTTATAGTCTTACAATTTTTAATGGATATGAAGATAACACAAAATTAAAAAGTGATAATATATCAAACCTTAAAAGTAATTTGGAAATTCCTTCTTTAGATAATTGCCAAAAAATACGCATTGAAATTATAAGTACAAGTAATAATATTGGTGACTATAACATTAAATGTAAACAAAGAATTACAACAGATAAAGCTAATGGAGGTATGCAAAAAGTTACAGTTTTTCCAACAGCAACATATTATGAATATACTTCTGATGTACATGATACATATATGTCAGTTAAATGGATTGGCGTTTTAGGCGATGGTGATTATTCAACTCTTTTTAAATGGGGATACCGTGACTGTTGGCTTTTCTGTGGCTGGAACTCAATTGGATGGTACACTGCTTACTTTGGAGTTGGTGGTAATATAAATGTAAATCCGTGGTCAGATAATGGTGATAGATATGCCGGTAGAAAATATGAACTTGCCTTTGGAGTTTTAACTCATTGTATAGAAAATTTTGAACTAAGGCATCAAACTTCACCTATTGTATGGTAAAAGTAACAATAACGGCGTGTAATCGCCGTTATTATTTTAAACTTTTTATATTTATCGTAATGAAAAAAATGCCAATTTTGTTTGTAATAATGTTACAATTCATAGGATGTGGATTAGAACTGACAAAAGTTGACATAAACTTAGAATCCGGCTTTGTACCGGAACTTGCAGTTAGTTCGTATTTAATCCCTGACTCTTTAATTAAACTTAGATTAGTTATGACAAGGGCTGCTTATTCAACTAATTATACAAAAGCAACTTTAAAAAAAGCAACTATTGAATGTGTTTCAATAAATCAATCATATGATTTATCTCAAAATCAAAAAGATAACTACATTGAATTATTTTCAAATGAATTAAAACCAGCTGCTGGTGGAATTTATAAATTACTGGTTGAAACACTAAATCCCACATTTGTTTTAGAATCTATCGATACCATTCCGATAATCACAACTATTTTAGATGCTGAAATATTACCAGTAGAAAAGAGTTCTAATCAGTTGGGAAAAATGAAATTTAAAACAAATGCCAAATCCATCGGAACAACTTATTATGAACTTGTAATTTTAATTTGTGACAAATCGAGTCTCCAGCCTTCAAATATATTTTATCAAATTCCTATTACAACAAACAATCAGATTGTTACTCGAGAAGATTATTATCCTAGTTTACTCTTAATAGGTGCATTAGAACCTCAATCGTTACTGTTCAGATTAGATATTCCGAATGAAATTGTTAACATTGACTTTATGTATAGAGGAAATGCAATGATCTCATCAAAAGGAATATCTTCATTAGATCATGAGTTAAAAATTGAATTACGTTCAGTTTCCTATTCATACTTTAGATATAAATCATCACTATACAAACAAGGCTACTCAGCCACTGGCGATTTGTTATACGGCATGGCATCACCGGTAAAAGTATTAGGCAATATTGCAGGTGGTTTGGGAATATTTTCCGGATATAGTAAAAATGATACTATTATTAGTGTTGCAGGAAGAAAAGGACTTAATGACTAAAAAATCATATGAAGAATAGAAAAAGAGAATTGATCATCATATTAATTCTCTTCATCCCAATTTTCAAAGGCTTCGCTGTAGAGAAAGAAATAATAATTTCAGGAAAGATTTATGATTCAAAAAATGGAGAAGTGCTTATTGGTGCAACAATATTTGAGAAAAAGAACGGGAATGTTACAGTATCAGATTCTCAAGGAAATTATATTCTTTGGACTTCGTCGATTTGTGATTCTGTTGAAATAGAAGTTTCGTATATTGGTTATGCTTTACAACGAAGAAAAATAACTTGCGACGGAACAACAATAAATTGGCAATTGAAACCATCATACATTAATCTGAATGAAGTAGTTGTGGCCTCCAATGTTCGAAGAGTAATCGACCCAAACTTTTCATCTTTTAAAATAAATAAACAGGAATTGGATGCATTTCCTGGATTTGCAGGAGAAAAAGATTTGTTGAAATACCTACAGCTAATTCCAGGAGTACAACTAACAGGTGATGGTAACTCCAATCTGTATGTACGTGGTGGAAGTTCAGATCAGAATTTATTTTTATTGGATGATATGCCCCTTTATCATGTCAGTCATTTAGGAAATCTTACATCAACATTCAATTCAGATATAATTAAATCAGCAGATATATATCTTGGGGCTTTTCCGGCTGAATATGGTGGTCGATTGTCATCGGTTGTTGATGTCAGAACCAAAGATGGAGATTTATATAATCATCATCAAAGTTTCACATTAGGTATACTTACTTCAAAATTAATGTTGGAGGGTCCTTTACTCAAAGGGAAAGCATCTTATTTGGCTTCATTCCGAATAAATTCCTTGCCATTTTTTAAATTACTCTGGGATATGAATATTGGTTTTTCAATGTATGACGCCAATATTAAACTAAACTATATTCTTTCGCCAAAAGATCGTATTTATTTTAGTTTTTATAAAGGTAATGATGCTATGAACTATAACTTAAAAGGTGATAATGATAGCTTTAATTCAGACTTAAAAACACAGTGGGGAAATACAGCAACATCACTTAGGTATAATCGCATTTTATCATCACGCCTTTCAGCCAATTTTATTTTAGGATACTCCATGTATCACTATGATGAAAATTCAAATTTAAATTTTTCCGATAATGTAAAAATAGTTCAAGATAAATATAACAGTGATTTTTCTTCATACATTTCAGATAACTTTTTTATTGTTAAAACAAATTACTCAATTTCGAAAAATATAAAAAGCATAATGGGTTATAATTTTTACTATCATACTTATCAGCCGGGACATAGTATCATTCATCAATCCGGTGAAAATATAAATTCAATCAACCTGGATTTGGGTTATCCTAAAAGTGATGCCTATGATCAAAGTCTATTTGCTGAAATAATTGTTAATGATTTATTCGGTTTTTCTGTCAATGGAGGAATACGTCAAAATATATTTCAATCCGAAAATGCTACATTTACCGATTTTCAACCTCGTGTTGTGCTCATAAGAAAAATAACAGATGAACTTGCTCTAAAATCTTCCTATGCACGCATTTGGCAGCCGTTTCATTTACTTTCCAACAGCAGTTCAGGTATTCCAGCTGATTACCGCATACCTGCTATGGATATTGCATCACCAGCAATAAGTAACCAGGTTTCAGTAAGTCTCAACTATATTCCCAACTATAGTGACTTCGAATTTTCTTTAGAATCATATTACAAATTAATGGAGAATTTAACTGATCTGAAAGAAGGAGTTTCGTTTACAACGAATTATTCGAATTGGAAAAATATACTTGCCACAAATGGGAAAGGTTTATCCAAAGGTGTTGAATTACTGGTGAGAAAAGTAAAAGGAAAATCGACTGGTTGGATAGGAGCAACACTAGCAAAATCTACCCGACAATTTGATGATTTAAATGAAGGCAAAATATATTCCTATAAATATGACCGGTCTTTTGACTTAGGGTGTTTCTTTCAACAACAGCTAACTAAGAAATTATCATTTTCAGCGACATGGGTCTTTGGTACCGGTTTACCTTACAATATACCTCGGGCACAATATAAAGACTTTGATGGTAATGATGTGATGATATATGGTGACTTGAATCAATACAGACAAAAGACATATCATAGATTGGATGTTGGACTTAGTTACAAAATACAAAACCTTAAATTTTTAAGTATTATTGATATTAGTATAATTAATGTTTATAATCGCAGGAATCCGTATATTTATATCAGTCAGTCAGGGAATAATGGAATTGTATTATATGAATTTAGTCTTTTCCCTATATTGCCATCAATAAGCTATAATATTAAATTCTAGTTATTGTTACATTTTATCGGATATATTAGCCGTGAATGCGAAATGTAAAATGTTTTGATTAATAAATTGGAAAATGCAATATATTCAAGACCTGTGCAAGTAAGGGTTACAATTGAGTAAAGAACCTTAAAATTTTGGAGTATGCGATGAGGTAAAGAACTTAATTTCTTATTTTAATACTTATCAATACATTCATAGATAGTGATGCCTGAATGTCTATAATTTTAATTCAAATGATGTGATTAACGAAAATACTTATTCACATTTTAGTTCGGAATTTTCAAACTTAGCATTAAAATAAAAATATATCAATCTCATTTGCATTTAAACTTATACCTTTTTAGTACAAGTGAATTGAAAATTTACAGTTAGTGGATAACAATAAGACAGCGCTTTGGACGAGAAAGGGTTAAAGGGAAGTTATAAAACAAGAATTATCTATAAAATAAATTTGATTTTAACAATATCTAATTTTAACATGTTAATTTTACACAGATTAACTTAATATTTTCACGCTAATGCATCGAAAAGCATTCCTTTTGGGAGGCATTTATTTCTATCACGTTCAACTTAAAACTACAGAGAGTAATCTGCAATCTAAAAACAATAAACTGATTAGTCACAAAAATGTGGCTGTTTATGACTAAATCATGTCTTCGGTAACAACATAAATACAAGGTAGGATGATGAAAAAACCCTACAAAACGTTGATTTTGTAGGGTTTGTCTATTAGGTGTCGCTTTTAGGCTTTTCCTATTGTGGGCGTTGAGGGATTCGAACCCCCGACCCTCTGCTTGTAAGGCAGATGCTCTGAACCAGCTGAGCTAAACGCCCGAATGTACTATGAAAAATTGCTTTGAAGGTGGGCGTTGAGGGATTCGAACCCCCGACCCTCTGCTTGTAAGGCAGATGCTCTGAACCAGCTGAGCTAAACGCCCGAATTTTTCGTATTCGGATTGTAATACCTTTCTCTAAAAGCGTTGCAAAGATACTGCTTTTTTTATATTCTGCAAGAGTTGAAACCGATTATTTATGCAAATTCAGGGGTGCTTAGATACAATATCACAGTAAGACATTCAGAATCAAATGTATTATTTTTTAAACTATTTCATTTGCAGGTATTAATTTGTCCGATTTAGTCATTCGCAGGGAGGTTCAAGGGTATATTATCAAACTGGTACATTGGCATATTGATTAATTTCCGTACCTTTGCACCCAAATTATTTGCACCCACTTTCCGGATTTGAGAAAACCCGGACTGAATTAAAATGAATGGAATGTAAATATCTAACTTATTAGATATAAAAAAGCAATGGGAAATATTGTAGCAATTGTGGGTCGCCCGAATGTAGGGAAATCGACCCTTTTTAATCGGCTTACGAACAGTCGTAGAGCCATAGTGAATGAAGAAGCCGGTACCACCCGCGATCGCCAGTATGGCAAATGCGAATGGGAAGGCCGTGAATTTTCGGTGATTGATACCGGAGGCTGGGTAGTAAACTCATCCGATATCTTCGAGGGTGAAATCAAACGGCATGTCAGTCTGGCTATCGAAGAAGCCGATGTTATCCTGTTTATGGTCGATATCCAGAACGGTATTACCGATTATGACCTGGAAGTAGCACAGATCCTGCGTAAACAAACCAAACCGATTATATTGGTATCCAACAAGGCCGATACTTTCGAATGGCAATATAATGCTGCAGAGTTTTATAAACTTGGATTGGGAGAACCTCAGGTAATCTCTGCCATCAATGGACTTGGCTCAGGCGATTTGCTTGACCTGCTCCTCACCCACTTCAACCCCGATGTAGTAGAAGACATTGAACATGACTTACCTCGTTTTGCGGTAGTAGGCCGACCGAATGCAGGAAAATCATCCATGATCAATGCATTTATCGGTGAAGATCGTACGATTGTAACAGACATCCCCGGAACAACACGTGACTCCATATATACCCGCTTCAATAAATTCGGCCATGATTTTTACCTGGTTGATACTGCAGGGATACGTAAGAAAGCAAAAGTAAGCGAGGATCTGGAATACTATTCGGTGGTTCGTTCTATTCGTGCCATTGAGAATTGCGACGTGTGTATCCTGATGATTGATGCCCAACGTGGTATTGAAAGCCAGGACTTGAATATCTTCTCGCTGATCCAGAAGAATAAAAAAGGCTTCATTGTTGTGATTAACAAATGGGATTTGATTGAGAATAAGGAATCGAATGATATCAAGGAGTACGAAAAAACTATTCGTGAACGCTTGTCCCCGTTTGTCGATTTTCCTATTATCTTCACCTCTGCTGTGACCAAGCAACGTATCCTTAAAGTATTGGAGACTGCCGTGGAAGTATGCGAGAATAAGAAGCGCAAGGTGGCTACAGCCAAACTGAATGAATACATGTTACCGTTGATTGAAAACTATCCACCACCGGCCATTAAAGGCAAATATATCAAGATTAAATATGTGACCCAGTTGCCAAACACGCAAATACCCACATTTTTATTCTTTGCCAACTTGCCACAATATGTAAAAGATCCATACCGCAGGTTTCTTGAAAACAAGCTCCGTTCTAAATACGAATTTACAGGCGCACCTATACAGATTTTTATCCGCCAGAAATAGAACGGACATCAATCTTTTACTTCATAAAAAAAGCAGCAGAAATTATTCTGCTGCTTTTTTTATGAAGTCTCTTTATTTATTTCTATCAATTAAAATCCACTGTACACCACATTTACTCTCATTGGTGAAACTGTATTCTTAGCACTTCTGAATGTTACCGCACTCAATAAGTAGTCATGTTTTACGGACGTTATACTACCACTTGAATTATAGGTTACCTGAACAGGAATCAATCTCAGATTCAACTGATCAGCAGGATTGACACCCTTTAGATTTGCTACTTTCAGTTCATTGGCAATCAGTTTTGCAATACCAAATTTATAGTAGTCTTCATATACAGTTGTTGAATTCGTAATCAGAGAACTGGTATGTGTTGCCAAAACAGCACAAGTATCAGAAGGTAGTTCTTTTTTACTAAAGAACCTGTCAATAGCTGATTCTTTAATCAGCAGCATATATTTCACTGTTGGAGCTGAGACAGTAGTATCCAGATCCAGATCGGTAATTTCTACTTTAAGGACAGCACTATTAATTGTTAGTTTTTTATTGGCAATTCCAGCATCCATGCGTTGTTTAATTCTGCTCAACGGAATACTGACACGTGTATTCAAATTAGCCGGAGAAGCTACATAATTTGCTTCATCAGCCGGTCTAAATACAGTAGTTCTGTCTGCGTGCACAAAATGGTTTACCTGACGTACTTCTGAGTTTGCAGGAAAAGCCAGACTATTATTTACTGTTACCGTTGAATCACCACCATGAATATTCTTTGTGATATAAGTGTAGTGATAATAATAATAAATAAATATCTTACTTACATTCAATAATGAAGCAGTACCATAATTAGCGGTAATATAAATCCCTTTAAATTCTTTTAAGAAATTATCCGTACTGCTAAAATCCGTACTGCTAAAGAACCGCTGTACAAAAGTCGATGACAATGGGAATCTAATGGAAGTAGAATCTGAACGTGTTACACCGGGATCTTTTGCCGAGAATATCCGTTGAGAAAGTTTATTACTGCTTGTTTTATCAGTATAAACCGTAGGATCAAGGTTCGTTGGATAAAGTGTAGTATAATTGAACGTACTTTTATTCATTTCGTAGATATTCACATCCAATGGAGAGTATTTATCCCCAAACCAGGTATAATAGACAAGAACAACCGAAGCTGAATCTGCATGTAATCCTGTTTCTGCAGGGAATTTAAACCCTACCGGACAATTCACCTGAGCTAAGATATCTGCATGAGTTGACCCGAATTTTGTATCGTAATAGTTTCCCAGCATAAAGGAATCAGTTTTTGAATACACAAAGTCAACAGGAACAGTTTCTGACGATAAATGAAAGGTGTCAGTTCCAATCTTAATCTGATCCGAGGAAGGTTGAATTCCGGAACCAATGTCAGTTAAGCTATCCGAACATGAAAAAACGAATAGAGACAACAAAAAAAGCAGAATGATAGGATACGATTTCATGTAAAATGAAAAAAAAGATTGACTAAATAGAGAGTTAAATAACACTTAAAAATAAAACAGTCTACTAAAGACTATCGTAAAATTGCACATAAGCATCAGCATAATCTTCGTCATATTGAAACGGCAAAAACTTTACTTTTTTGGAAGCTATATAATCAAGAACCTCCGCATTCACTACCGGACTTGACTGAATCACCGCATCCGAATAATCAATTGCTAATTTCGAAAGAGCCACAAAGTCTATTACTTTATCCTTTACCTGAACGACATGTCTTTTTTCAATACCTTCCAGCAGAAGACGTTCAGCAAATAAGCTACGAAAAGGTTTTTTAAATTCATCATTAAAAAGGGAATAAACCACTTTCGAATGTTTAAAAAAAGGATCATCATTAAATGCCTTTTTAATATATAAAGGAGCCAACGCAGTCATCCAACCCTGACAATGAATTATATCCGGAGTCCAACGAAGCTTTTTGACTGTTTCCATTACTCCTCTCACAAAGAAAATGGTACGTTCATCGTTGTCTTCATATTCTTCGCCATTCTCGTCAGCGATCGTATTTTTGCGATGAAAATAATCATCATTATCAATAAAATAAACCTGCATACGGGCCGATTGTATTGAGGCAACCTTGATAATCAACGGATGATCGGTATCATCTATAATTAAGTTCATTCCCGACAACCGGATTACTTCATGTAACTGATTTCTTCGCTCATTCACCGCTCCGAATTTAGGCATAAAAGTACGTGTTTCACGTCCACGATCTTGTACTGCCTGAGGTAAGTACCTCCCCATATTCGACAATTCGGATTCAGGTAAATAAGGAAATATCTCTTGAGAGATATACAAAACTTTTGTAATCTTTTTCATTCTTTTCTAATCCGAGGAATATGGGATAATGATTCGGATTGCAAAGATATATAAAAAAAATCGGATATAAACAAGATGTGAATCCTTAAATGTTAAGCATACTCGCCATAAAAAGAACGAATGCAAAAAGCAAAAACTATCAGAAATAATCTATATGGCGCATTGTCAGGCGTTTAATAAAATACGCGTCAACAACTTATCATTTTCACCCGTATTCTATTTATAAAAGTTTAACCAAGACTCATTTAGTGAATTTGACTCTTCTTTTAATTTCAAAACCGGCTATTTAAACTTAACCAGAGAGAAAACTCCCAAAAGATTTCTATCTGACGCCTCATCCATTTATAAATCCAGAAACGTCAGGCAACCCATAACCCGGATGCTAGAAATATCCAGAATCAGATATCGTAAAAGCATTTTAAAATTAACGCTGACTTATCGGATATATTGTGAACCTAATTCCTGCAAATCATCTTTCGTCAGTTACTTCTTCGATCTCTTCATGTCCGGTTTTCTTAATTCGGTAATCAATCAGGGTTGTGTATGCGGGTTGCGTATTGCTCTATGGTGCAAAGACTATGGATATCCCTGTCGATTCTCCCTGATAAGAACAACAAACAAAACCAGTCCTGCACTTTTTTCGGCATTTACACCTTTCTTTTCAATCGCAGGAAGTCCGGTGCCAGGTATCCATTCATTATCCCTATAAAGGGAGTTGGGCGGGACTTTCCTGGGGGTTGGGGGGGGGGGGGGGGGGGGGGGGGGGGGGGGGGGGGGGGGGGGGGCGGGGGGGGGGGG
>Ga0302204_1000477_pt1 | contig 12953 bp, 9 predicted proteins | sample II_Fen_E1_2_FD_194578 | JGI IMG/M metagenome (GOLD analysis project Ga0302204, IMG submission 194578) | Peat permafrost microbial communities from Stordalen Mire near Abisko, Sweden - II_Fen_E1_1 | ecosystem: Environmental > Terrestrial > Soil > Wetlands > Permafrost | place: Sweden: Abisko...
GGTAATGACTAATGCCACTCTAGGGCTCCGATTGAAATTATCGGTTATTACTGTTCATGCTCAATATGCTTTTCAGAAATATCCTGTTGCTTCCGCCGGATTTGGAGTGACCATTAGATAGAAGTATCGATTAATTTCCCCCTAAAAAGCATGAACCCTGTTATTCAGGGTTCATGCTTTTTTTTATCGTAAAAGTTCTGCAATTTCTTATATCCGGCTAAATAGCTCGTGTAATTTCACGAATTTATAAGTTTGTAATTAATCACACCCTTTTACCTAAGATTGAAAGGATACTGGCTTTTCAGTCTGTCAGTCTGATTGTCTGGTAATCAATAGGTCTTCGCATTACAGGTCGGGATGAGGGGACTTATTGATACAATCTTTTTTCAATTTAATGACTTCATTCTTTTGTCTTACATAGTTAACCTTGTAAAAACAGATAATAATGGCATAAAAATTATATAATAATGTAACATATTTTATTTTAAACCTGACATTAACAGTTAAAAACTCTTACAAATAAGTTAAAGTAAGATAATTTAATACCTTAAATAGATAAATAAAATATAAATATGTTGTTAAATTATGCTCTTTATTTTTGTATTAATTTACTTCTCGTGTTCTATAAAAAAAATAAGCTTTGTGTTTGTAGCAATTACTCCGTGATAAATAAAATATATATTACAAAATAACAAAGGCTGTCTTTTTAGTTTTTAAGATTAAAATGTCCATTCGCCAATTTTACAATAGACTACACCTTAGCAGTAGTATGGAATAAATAAATACTGTATAATCATCCATTAACTACGAACTTTGACTTTCTGTAAATATAAGAGAAAATGCGACATCCAAAGAACTATTGCTACTGCAATCAGCATGTTAGACTAGTATTCATTAATGTCTATATTTGTAATGCCAAAAGCAAACAATTATTCTATATTTAATTTTTATTATTCACTCGTTTAAATTATATCATTATGAAAGCGCTAAAAATCGATTCTTTTGTAAAAACAGTATCTATACTTTTTTCGAGCTACATGTTAGTCTTAATGGCATTGATTATTATTTTGCATAAATAAATAATATATAAAACTTACGTTTTGTATTGCTGTCTTAAATTTATAGCATTCAATATGTAGTTATAACTTTTTTAAAATTATTCAATATGAAAACTTCAAAAACAATTTCTTTTGTAGAAGTTGGGTCCGTACTTTTTACCAGTTATATGATTGTTTTAGTGTTGTTAGTGATCCTTTTTAAATAAACGATCAATTAATTCCGTCATTTAGTTGCGAATCTGTATTTTAGTGCAATAATCTCTCTCCGGTTGGTACCTTTTTTCCGACACGCTCCTGAATTATCTTCCATTAATTCACGGATTAAATAACCAATCATTCCTTTAATTAGAAAATCCTCATGCAATGATTTGTATGAGGATTTTTTTTTATGATAAGCGAATAGCTTATCCAGTGTGGTTCCGGTAATAAAATAATAACCCCTGATAATTCCTTTTATTTCAAAGGTTTATCAGGGGTTATCCGTACCCAGAGCCGCATTTGAAAGTATTAAATTTAATAAATTTAAACTATAACCAAATCAACAAAATACAGACATATATAATTGATAATTAAATGGTAATACTTGTATAATCTTTTATTCTGATTTAATCAAATTGAATTATGTTTAGCATGTGTGGGGAAAATGTGGGGAAAACAACTATCTTTACAAGAAATCAATCTGCAATGAAAGTTACTCTAATTATCAAAAAAACAGCAAAACGTGCCGATTTAGATTCTATGGCTACAATCTATGTAAGATTGCGGGATGGTAGACGTTTGGATTCAGTTGCACCAACTAATTTGAATATCAATCCTAACTTGTGGGATGATAAATCTGAAAATGTCAAAAGTAAAATTGTATGTTCGGATGAGCTTCGAAGTTATATTAATGAAGAAACCCGAAAACTTAAAAGCTTCCTTGAAAAAGAATTCCAATTTTCAGAAGAAGAAATTGGAAAAGAATGGCTAAAAGAAACTCTGGACAAGTATTATAATCCAAAGAAATACATTCCTATAGAAGAACTTATTGTTAAACCAACAATTAAGCAGCTTTTTGATGAGTTTCTATTAAAGCACAAATTGTCTGCTGTTAGAATTAAAAACTTCAAAGTTGTTGGTCGAGGTTTACTGCGTTATGAGTTATATGTCAGATTCACTCAAAAGGGTAAAAAATCTTTTGTTTTAGATATTAATGAAATATCTCGTGACACATTGCATGATATGTGGAATTTCTTTGAAAATGAATTTAAATATTACGTATTGTATCCTTCTATTTATGAATCTATTCCAGAAAAACGAATACCACAACCAAGAGGAAAGAATACCCTTATAGACTGTTTTTCTCGCATTCGCACATTTTTCATTTGGTGTTATGATAATAAAAAAACGACGAACAAACCTTTTGATGACTTTCCTATAGCCGAATGTACTTATGGTACTCCGTATTATATAACAATTGATGAAAGGAATAAACTATATAAGACTAATTTAAAGAATCACCCTAAACTGGCAATACAAAGGGATATTTTTGTTTTTCAATGTCTTATTGGCTGTCGGGTGGGAGATTTATTAAAAATGGGGAAAGTCAATCTAATTAATGATGCGATAGAGTATGTACCAAATAAAACAAAAGAAGGAAGACCTCTAACTGTCCGCGTACCACTTAATGTTACTGCAAAGGAGATTTTAGGGAAATATAAATATTTAGATAATAAATTACTTCCCTTTATTTCAGAGCAAAAGTATAATGTCGCTATTAAACGTATGTTTTTAGCAGCAAGGTTAAAGCGAATGGTAACAGTTATTAATCCGACAACCAGAGAAGAAGAAAAAAGGGCATTAAATGATATAGCAAGCTCTCATTTGGCCAGACGATGTTTTGTAGGAAACTTATATAAACAAGTCAAAGATCCTAACCTTGTAGGCGCACTTTCGGGACATAAAGAGGGTTCAAAGGCTTTTGCTCGATATAGAGAAATTGATGAAGAAATGAAGAAAGATTTAGTGAATTTGTTAGACTGAGTACCAATAAATTATTATCATATATTAAAAAATGGATTCAATGATTGAAATTGCCAGCTTTACTGTAATTGGTTTAGTAATTTTATTTTCGATTAGTTTTGTTACTTTTCATATTCTGAAACGAAAGGATTACATTTATGATTTTTTTAATAACTTGGGGAAAGATGTGGAAAGTATTGATTTTTCAGACTTGACAGTTGAAGGATATGAGTATTATAAATCTACCTATGCAAAAAGAGAAAACAAATCAGCATTAATTACCCCAGAATCAGCTGAATTAATTTCGAATTACATTCCAACTTATTATGAAAATGAAAAATGGTTACTTCGTATTCTTCGTTTAATTATAGACCATAGAATAAGGAGCAAAAATTTAGATGATTCGCTTTTGTATTATCTTTATTGTAATGGTTTTAGAACAGGGTATAATGAAATTGATATAGAAGTTGATAGACAGGATTTTGATTCTATTGATAAATGTAATAAGTATATCTCAAAATACAAAAGGAAAATTCATACTTCAGATTTCCCTTCAGAACCAACACAGCGCTGGAAGTATTATAAATTGTTAGGTAAAAATGAAGGTGCAACAGTTAGAGGAGTTTTATATGCAAAAGAGTTAATGAGTGAGTCAAGATCTATGCAGTCTGGACGACAAAAAATAGAAGAAAATAGAATATTAAGTGATGTTTTAATAAATCTCGATAGCAATCAAGAGGCTGATTTATTAAAGCGAATTCATAATTATGTTTTAAAAGGGACTAATGTTAAAGGAAAAGCGCTCGGGTTACTATTTGTATCTTTACAAGAGCTTGAATATATTGAAACAGTATCAAAAGATAAAATTAAAGCAAGTGATTTTTGTCATATCTTAAGAAATACATTTCCAAAACTCAACTTTAATGATAAAGGTTTTTATAAATACTCAGTAAAAGAAAAACTAGACACTACAAACATTAAAGAACTTGAAGTTTTAAAAGACAAATTAAACATATTAAATAGAATCAGTTAGAATCTAATTGATTCTATTTAATATGTTTTAAATCAGAGTTATATATGTATACTTTTGCCACTGCTTTGTATAAGCAGTGGCTTTTTGTTTTTCATCTTTCACTATACAAAAAATGCCTTATTCAAGTGAAAGTAAAATATAAAAATGGAAAATTTAATTTCAATTATTACTAATGGAGCTGGGAAAGTTAAATTTGAGGTAACCAGCGAAGATTTATTATCATTCTCCAATGATCTCATCAATAGAGCAAGAAATGAGCTTTCAGTCGAAATTGCTGAAGCAAGAAAAGAAAAGTACCTAACAAAACAAGATGTTAAGAATCTCTGCGGGGTCTGCGATGCAACGCTTTGGCATTGGAATAAGAAAAACTATCTAAATATAGTCAAAATAGGTAACAAGGTTAAATATCGAATGTCTGATGTTCAAAAGATTTTAGACGGTTCATCTATGAAAAATTCAAAGTAATACACCATGAAAGAAGAAACAAAGATACCAGAAAAGTTCATTAGAGTAGGTACCGTTTTATATAAAATGGTACGACGTCCCCTAATAAGTGGAGATACCATTGATGAGAAGATAATATGGAGTTACGAAGTGCTTCGTCAGGATTATGGTAAAAATAACTTGCCTGAAATTGAGAAATACGATGGTTTTTGCATTATTCCAAATCATATCAACTATAAAAATGTACACGGTACATATTTGAATCAATACGAACCGATCAATTACGAGCCTTGTGTGGGAGATTTTATAAATATAACAATGTTTATGGAGCACATTTTTGAAGAACATATTGAATTAGGCTATGATTACCTTCAAATTCTATATACTCAACCAACTCAAATGCTTCCTATTTTGTTACTGGTTTCATCTGAAAGGGGCACAGGTAAGACCACTTTTCTACGATTTCTTAAAATGATATTCGGGAAGAATGCAACTTTCAATACAAATGATGATTTTAAATCACAATTTAATGCTGACTGGGCGAACAGGCTTTTGGTGTTAGTAGACGAGTTGTTGTTAGATAAAATGGAAGATACCGAAAAAATTAAAAATTTGTCAACAGCCGGCGATTATAAAATTGAAGCCAAGGGCAAAGATCGCCGAGAGATTGAATTTTTTGCCAAATTTGTGCTATGCTCAAATAACGAAAAGAATCCGATTATTATACCTAAGGAAGAAATTCGTTTTTGGGTAAGGAAAATTTCGACAATTAAACAAGATAATATTTCACTTCGGGAACAGATGGCTAAAGAAATTCCACATTTTCTTTATTTTCTACTTCACAGAGAACTATCTACACGAAATGAGTCCCGAATGTGGTTTAATCCAGCTTTATTGCAAACTAAGGCTTTGTCTAAAATCAAAAAGTATAATACCAACAAAACAGAAATTGAGATAGCTGTATATTGCAGCGATGTAATGGAGCGGCTAAACCAAAATAAATTACTTTGCTGTCCCAAAGATTTTCTGGATGTGATAAGGGATACCGGTTTAAAAACCGACATCACTCAGATTCGTAATATTCTTAAAGATAGTTGGGGGTTAAATTCCGAACGAAACGGCGATTATACATTCTACTTTATCGCAACTGAAGGTGAGCTCCTACCGATGAAAAGAAAAGGAAGATATATTGAGGTTACAAGAGAATTGGTTGATAAAATATTGTTGTAATATTTATTTATAGAATTATAATATTGATTATTAAATAGATAAATATAACAACAATAACCCAACAAGCACCCAACAAAATATTATTTGTTGGGAAAGATTGCCAACCAAATTTAGTTTGTTGTGGTTTTGTTATTTCTATAAGTTAATGATGTTCTATAACTTATAACTACATCACAACAAATCAACAAAAATATAACTACGGCTTTATACAATATAAACAGATTAGAATTCAGTAATAACTTGGATCGAAATATTTTAATCTTGAAAGTAATTTTGCATTAGATTAATGCAGAAGTAAAGATTAAAACTATTTGATTCGATTTTTTGCAATCCCAATCTAGTGATCATTGTTTTGATATATAATGAAGCAACTTTTTTCCGAAAGTTTGGATGTTTGTTTCAAAAGGAAGAAAATAATAAGAACGAATGTAAAAATATTAATTAAATGAAAAAATGTATTGAAAATGGTATTGTGATTTCGATTGGTAATCAAAATAATAATTTGGAGAATAGTATTATTACGTCACAAATTGCAAGCTATATCCATCAAAAATTGGGGCATAGATTGCGTATTATTGTGTTAGATTGTTGTGAAATAGAAGAATATACACGCGAAAGGAATGAAGTGGGCTGGAAAGTAGAAGAAAGTTATTATAAATCTCATTTCCGTTTATTACAAGTGTCAAGCGAAAACTTTCCATCACATGCGGAATTTTTGACTCAAGAGTATGATGTTATTTTCGTAAGCTTGCCCGGAGACTTAAAACAACCAGGTGTTCTTCAGAGTTATCAAAATGTAGATGTTCTCATTACTCCAACACCGACAAGTAGTATAGATTTACAATCAACTATTGACTTTATAAGAATGTATAAAGAAACAATTATTCCAGAAAGAGATAAATCCAATCTTATAACATCTATTTATGGCCTGTTTAACAGAGTTGATATTCTAAACATCGATTTTAAAGTATCAAACCTTGAAGACGTTCGTAGTAGATTATCTATTGATTTTTTTCAAAATTTTGTTCCTGAGTCAAAGGAATTATTCCAAAAAGCTGAAGTTACATCATCAGTTTCAAAAAACTATGAGTCTAAAAATTATAAAGATCTCACAAGGGAAATACTAACCAAAATAATGTCGATAGGGGGTGAACTATCAATGGACGCCATTAATGCAATTATAAAAGACTAGTTAGTGTAGAACTTTCGGAAAGAAAAACATCAATAAAAGAAGACATTGAAAATTTCTGTACATTAAGCACCACAAAGAACCCTACTATCATAAATCGCAGGGCTTTTATTATTCCCATTGAGGAAAGTATTATTAGAATAAGTTATCGGGAAAAATGAATTGTGTCTCATATATTTAGAATTTTTTTTCTTTATGGAGGATTAATTGGCAAAATTGTTCAGTATTACGGTAGATGAGCTTATTAATCCGGAAGAGGTTACACTAAAGTAAGTGGTTATCGAAGATAAAACGGTTTCTGAAAAGGTGCGGTTAATCTCGCAGTTAGACCAGGAAGATCAACATGCCGTATATCATATTATTGACGGAATGCTAACCAAGAATAAATTTCAAACTTTCTTTGAACAGAATCTGCAACCTGCCAAATAATCCAAAATGATTTCCATTTCTCCAAATATGTGAAATAAATAAAAGCCCTGCAATCGCAGGGCTTTTATTTTACTATCAGTCAATCGGCATATTTAACTATTTCTTATCTTGATTATCCGATTTTGATCCTTTCTCATTTTGTTCTTTTTCCTTTCTTTCTCTTTCTTTTTCTTCTATTCGCTTACGTGCTGATTCCATATCCTTCTCCTTCTGTTTATTACCCTCTTCAATCAAAAGCGTAGAAAAAACACCTGCAATTATTGAAACAATTGCAATATTTGGTAAAATTGTTTTAATTTGGCTCCAAGAGTACGGTTCAATGTATGCAGTAGTAAATCTATTAACAGATCCTGTATATTTATAAACTAAAACAATTATACTAAAATATAATATAAACGAGATTATAAATGTTTTAAAGTGTTTGAGTTTCATTTTAAGGATTATTTGGTACATTATTCCTAAATATAGTTGTAAGTGAATTAAAAAAATCGGATGAAGTTTGATATAATGGGGTACTATTCAAATATGGGATAGTTACTTCAGGTGGAGTATTTGAAACACCTTTCAATATTCCTTCAAGAGCACCTGCTGCAACTGTTGATACTACACTACTTTCAATAACATTTGTTGCAGTTATAGCAGTAGTATTAATAGTCGTTTCAGCAGTAGTTGCTACTACAGGTGCAGCAACTACCGCCATTGTAACTAACCCTCCTGCAGCTACTGAATTAATTACTGGACTTTGTGAAGAGCCTGTTTGTCAAAATCTGATAAAGAATTATAGGATTTTTGTGCATTAGTTTGTGCCGCTTTAATTTCTCCTTTAGGTTGGCTCTGTGCCGTTTTCACAGCTTGCTGCATAGGCGTTAACTTTTTTATAGGTATAGGTCTTGTCACCTCTCGTGGTTGATTACCCGCCGTTGCAGATTGTGCAGCAGTATAAACTCCATTTACTTTGTTTTTCTTTGAACGTTTACCACCTGAATTTTCATCACCTCTTCCATCGGGGTCTATCTTATTTACTGGGTTATCATGACAATACGCATACGGTGATATCGAGTAATACTTCTCCGCCAGTGGATCGACAGTCATAAAACTACCCAATAGCTGCATAATACCCTCTTGCCACATAATCGTATGTATTATACCCACTCATTTCTATAAAGTCTTTGCTGTTTGTGCTTACGGTGTTATAAGCTCGGGTGGTTAACAAAATCATAGAGAGGCTGGGATAACATATAACATATCCCAGCCAACAAGCATTACCATTTTCTTATTTAAGAAAGGATATATTCAACCCAACGGGGGAAGGGCATATCCGGAAAGACGGAGATATACTATACAATATCCATCTCAGTTATTCAATCGACTAATCATAAATACAAAACTTCCTATTGAGAAAAGCATAATTCCAAGAAAAACTAATAAACTTAAAATAGCCCATTCCTTTTTTTTATGATCTTCCATTTTGTCAAATTCTTCAAAATATTTAAGATATTTATCCTTCTTAAACAACAAAAAATAATTTACACCAAGTGAAATGAGTCCAATAACAATAATTATAAATATGCTATCTATGAAAAATTCTTTTTTAACCCCATTATAAATACAGTCAATTCCAATAAAAATAAAAAATAACAATGCATTCATTAGGTTACCAGAAAAAAATATGCTTATGCCACTTTTAGGGTTTTTATAAGATTTATTTATTTCTATGATGGGGTCAACATTCATTTTTTGAAAATGCCTTTTTGCAAAAGGGAGCCTATAGAAATATAAAATAGGGTTTACTTTACCTAATAATAAATGCATCTTATATTCAGCCTTATACACGAAATAATGAACGATATTCCACAGTTTTTCCATAACAAATTGTTTTTTAGTAATTACTTTCAACAACAGAACCGCCTAATGCTGATCCACCCCAACCGCCTAATGCACCACCTATAATGCCGCCAATTATGGCACCAGGTACAGCACCAACAGCACCAAACCATACACCTATTGAGGCTCCAACTACTGCACCAGTTTCAGCGCCACCATATGAACCTATTGTGCCACCAACAGCCTCTCCGGTTGCAATTTGAGCGTTATAACCATATTCTCCACCATCTGCATTATAGCCTACTTTAATATTGTATGCACTTATAGCAACCCCTATAACTGCAGAACCTTTTCCAATTAATTTACCGCATTTCATTGCATTATAAGTTGCAATGTTACCTCTACTGCCGCCTCCCCATTTTGAAGCATAGTATTTAAAACTAAAACCGGAATTATTGCTTAAACGAAATGTTCCATTTAATCTGCCCATTCCAGCACCAAAACCACCAATGACATTATTTATGCCATCAGCCCATCCACTCCCTTTCGGGCCTCCATACATTCTCCGCGCTTGTGTATCCCAAACGAAATCAGAAGTATAATAAGTTGTGTTAATTGTAATGGGAGACAAACCTCCTGTTGATAACGGATCATTTTCAACCCCATAAGTTTCAGAAGTATGCTTTGTTTGTTCAAAGTGTCCTTTTTTTGAATCTCCATATCCGCTTGCACTTATACCCCCTGGTCTATCCATTGGTGGAATATACATATGGGTAAAAGTATCAAATCTATTTCTACCGTAAAAATCTTTTTGCCCTGAGTCTTCTCCGGCCATGCCAAGAGGATCAATATACCGTACCGGATTATTATAACAATAAGCGTACGGGCTAATTCCAGGTGTGCTCTCTGCCAGTGGATCTACAGTAGGAAAACTTCCCAATGCCGGATAATAACCTCTTGCCCCATAATCATATGCATCATACCCATGCATTTCGACAAACTCCTTGCCGTTGTATTTGCGCTCTTGTAAACTCGGGTTATCCCCCGTATTAGAAGCCCATGGCAGACCACTTGGATAATACTGCGTGCGCTGCACCGTGGCATTGTTATTTGCACACCACACTTCCCGATTATTCCCTAGATGATCCTTCCGAAAGTAGTAATAATTAGGAATTGGGAACGTAATATCCTCTGCATATCCTTCAGCATTGTATATCCTTTTTAAGACAGTTAATGCTGGGTTTCCATTATAGGTATTATACTCCTTATCATCAATATACACTGTGCCATTCTGATTAACGGAATTCTCTGTATAAGTCTGGCTTATTACTTCTGTGGCTTTAAGAGGAACTGCCAGATCTGTTACCCGTGTGAAATATTCCGTCCCAAGCTTCTGTCCGTTGGCAGCATACCGGTTTATAATCTGATTCCCGTTGGAAGACTGAATTAGATCCGGCAAATTTAATATATTATATTGAATGGTAACTATCTTTCGGTCTAAATCTGTGGTCATATTACCATTGGCATCATATTTGAATTCGTCGGAAGTGGCAGTTGATAAATTCTTATATTCTTTAACGGTATATAAGTTTTGTGAGACTACGTTATCGTTTACAAACTGTAACTGATTTCCATTATAGGATCCTGGAAGATTCATTACCAGATCGTCCAATAATACATTATCTTTTTTACGTTTTAGAGATGTAATATTTCCCTGACTATCGTATGCAAATATTTCATCGAAACTTCCGTTCAGCTGAGAGGATGTACCTTGTTTGAAAGTAGCATTGATCAAGCGATTCAATCCATCATACGAATAGGCATATCCTTTATTTACGCTGTTATATGTCCAGGTACTGTACGAAATATTACCATTGTAGCAGGTGCTTGAATTCAATGGGTTTGTATTATAAAATAAGTCTTCTTCGAATAATGGTCCGCTTTTTATCCTAGTTGTCCAGTTGCGGATATTGTAGGCATAGTTTGCCTGATCGGTTTGGCTGTGTCTTGCCTTCGTGCTAAGCCGGCCTAATTCGTCGTACGAATTACTGGCAAGCATAACCGCCGGTTTGTTGTTCATTTCATACGCAGTGTTTATCAACCGTTCGGCATGATCATACGTGTAGGAGTATACTTCCGGGATAACTGCCTTGCCGGAAGTGCTGTGCTCCTTGCGTGCTGTTAATATTTTTCCTGTAAAATCGTAATGATTGTACGATATATCATATCCACCCAACTGGTTCGTTGAATGGCTTTGTACCACCCGTCCGCGGTCATCATAATACATTGTTGTGGTTAAGTAACTTATAATTGTTTTATCCAGTATATACGTTCGTATACCCGTAAGTAACCCTGTGGCATTTGTATATTGCGAATCGTACCCTGTAGGTGGAGCAATCCAGTTTAAATTACTGCCATTAGTTGCAAGACTCGTAAACGAGTAATTATCGTAATAATTCACAGTTAACGGTGTTATTCCCGTTAAACTTCCGGTGCAGGTATATCCAGTGTTATAAAAAGTGGTGGTGCCATCATAGGTTTCGATGACAACCTGATTGTCTAGAATGGCTTTATATTGTTCTCTTGTTGACGTATTATTCAATATGCCTGTATAAAGCACCCTCCCCAACGCATCATATTTTGTAACAATCCATTTATTTACAATCCGCTGGTTTCCATCCTGCGATAGTACCAATCGGTCGGCTTTATCATAAACCATATTTATATAATCACATCCGGGCAAACGTTTCACGACATTATTCCCTCGTTCATCGTACCTGTATATGTAAGCATACCTAGTCAGCCAATCGTTGCCGTCACCATACCCCGTTGTTGTGTTTGTCCCTAATTGGTCGGCCACCAACGGTGGCAATACATAACTAAGCTGGCCGAGATCATTGTAAACATAATAGGTGTTAATGTTTTGACCGTCATTAATGCTACGCTTTAATATCACTTGTCCAAGCTTGTCTTTAAATTCATAAGTTTGTTTATTGTCTTCATCGCTCACCTTCGTAACATACAATGAGTTTGCTGCATACTCTGCATTGCGTTTTAGGAGGTTATTCTCCACATAGTAATAAGCCACATCGTTCGCAATATTTGTTTGATATAAAACACTGTCATTTTTTTGAGCATCATACCAGCTTGCACCTGCTCCATATTTCCCGGTTACCCGGTTCAACGGGGATTGTTCATGATTCATTGTGGCGTACGGCCTGGCGTCAGTCCCATACAATGTGGTGGTATTACTGGTAAATGCAGTTGGGTCTAGGTAAGCCCCGTTACCGATACCGGCTATAGGCAACCATTGCCTGTGTTCATTTCCAATAGCATCGTATTCGGTTAGAGCCACTAAGTCTTTACTAGTCGGTGTAATAGCTCTTTGTACAGTTTCCACAGGGCGTCCCAGTCCGTCGAAGTATTGAATGGTCGTAAGTTCATCCCGAGCCCCTAATGTAGAAGTTGTTTTTGCAACCAATGGCACTGATGTGATTGTGTAATTTTGACCAGCCATTTGATTAAGATCCATGGAGGGAGCTGCCGGTGGAATAAGCGGTGTTGTATTATTTACAACGGCATTTCCTCCTGCTGATGGGGTAGCCAACGCATAAGTCATATCTGTGTTACCCAAGGAAGAAACCAAACCATTTTTATAAGTCACTTGTGTGCGATGCAACGACATTAACTGATTATAAGGGCTTCCAATCCCGTTGTGTGCAAATAAAACAGGGGTAGTGCTATT
>Ga0302204_1000479_pt1 | contig 12867 bp, 12 predicted proteins | sample II_Fen_E1_2_FD_194578 | JGI IMG/M metagenome (GOLD analysis project Ga0302204, IMG submission 194578) | Peat permafrost microbial communities from Stordalen Mire near Abisko, Sweden - II_Fen_E1_1 | ecosystem: Environmental > Terrestrial > Soil > Wetlands > Permafrost | place: Sweden: Abisko...
CTATAAATCAACTTTTTATAAAACAACTTCACAAAACAGAAACTACTTGTGATTATAATCAATTGAATATATTTGATTTATAACCGGACAGTAGTGATATAATAATTATAATTAGTTTGTAAAGATTTAATTTTGCATCACTAACAACAGGGAATAATGCTAATAATTGAATTTATAAATAAATAAACAATTAGTTTTTATATAAGTTTAATTATCAACAAATTATAGCTAATATGATGATTTTAAGCAAGCTTTCAAATAGCAAGTTTTATATTATAACACTAGTAATATTATCATCGTGGGTAATCCATTTGAGACATTTTGAGTTCTTTTGTAAAACAACAAATTAAATATGAGCCAAAAAGTAAAACATAGTAGAAAATCAGATAATAGGTTTTGGAAAGATCCAAAAGCTATTATTATGTTTGCTATTCTACTTTTTGGATCTGGTTTTACTTGTGGTACATATTTTCAAAGAACTGAATCTAATAAAGACATAATGAAAGAACGTAATGAACATACTATAGAAGTATGTAAATATGAAAATCAAATTACTTTATTGAAAAAAAATAAGTAACCAAAAAAAGTTGTAGTTTTACACATTATTGGACAATACAACTATTAGTTTTATGCATTAATTACTCTCATAATCATTTTATAGTAATGCTCCAGTAAACCAATAAATTACACAGCCTCGGAAGTTATGTGTAAAGTAAAAAAATATAACAATGAATGAAATAATATTAAAGAATCCAATTACAAATAGAATTAAAGAATCTATAGATTTAAACGGAAGTAAGTTGAATATTGCTGTTCCATTTTTATCATCTTTTGCGCTAACTATTTTGAATAGTAAAAATACTATGGGTAAAATCGACAAAAGATTAGTGACTAGATTTGATGATTCAAGTATAAGTTCGTTTGATATACCGACACTTAAAACTTTACTTGATTTTGGCTTTGATATTCAGTATGACAACAATATTCATCTTAAACTATATATAACAGACAATGAAACTTTTATTACATCATCTAACTTTACTAAAGGAGGTTTCGAGGATAATGTTGAGTTAACTGTTAAGGCCGACTCTGAAAATGCAAATGAATGTATAATCATATTCAATGAAATTTGGGAAAGCTGTAAGAAAAACAAAATTACTTATGATTTATTGAATAACAATTTAGCGAAATATGAAGTCCTTAAAAAAAGAGATAAATTTGCAAAAAGTAAAAAGAAATCAATTTTAATATCTCAAATAACTATCGGAGAAATTGATATTGAACAAGTAATTAATGAGATATTTAATCAAGATAGAAATTATTCAAGTACTAAGGATTTAATATATAAAGCGAATAAACAAAGAGAGAGAATCAAGGAAAAATTAAAAGAAGGCTTTGACAATGAATTATTTTATGTTCCAGAAGGGCACAAAAAAAGAAGAGATAATTTATTTTATAATTTTGTATATGGAGTTGAATCAAGTTTAGCGGGAACAGGACTTAGAGAAAAACAATTTAAAACGGCATTTACACATTCTGAATTTCAAAAGGTTATTACATATATGTTTCCTGAAATGATAGGACTAAATCCTTGGAATTTTGAAGATAAAAATATTTTATTAGAATTTTGTAATGAAATTTTTAAATTTAAAATTCCTCAATATACAGAAGCTTTACCAATTAGATTGGCTTCTTATTTTTATCCTAATTATTTCATACAAATATTTAAGCTGGACCATTTAAAAGAAGTGTGTGACGCTTTAGGACTTGAGACCAATGTAAAATCAAATGGAGATAGATTATTTGTTTATAATTCCTTCATAAATGAGAAAATGAAGGCACTACCGTTTGATAATTATATAAAATCAAATATATCATATAAAATTCTATATGCTATGGAATTATATGTAAGACTAAATAAAGGTGAGAATTATGACAATATATTAGCAAGTCACAAACAAATATGGAAAAAAAAATTGATAAAGAATGGTAAGACATTACTAACAAAATTAAACGTGATAAAATGATATTAACTACTAATGCACACTTCAATGAGAATTGTCGGTTGCATAACATTTAGCAGTTTTTACCCATTCAAGATCCACAATTTTTATACGTCAATATTCAAGAAAAGCTACTTAGATTAATTTCTATGTAGCTTTTTCTGTTTGTGGTGAAATCTTATGCCAGAGACATTTTTCATCAAATTTATCTTTTAGTAGTAGTAAACAATTCCAAACTCAACACTAGAGAAAAACAGCTAATACTTATCTTTGCCCAGTATCCGACACAATTATTTTTTTATGTATTCCGGTGAATTATTAGAGTAATGATTAAAAATTGGAGTTAAAAACAAAACAAGTGGTTTTCGTACACAAATTTTTATTTCATTTGTAAATTAATGATTAGGTAATGAGAATAATTGAATTTATAAATAGTAATTTTATTTCTATATGCACTTTTATATGTACTCTATGTGCTATATATGGTGTATATAAAGATAAAACACCTGCTACTTGTAGATATTCAAAGAAGGTTGTTACAGATAATAAAAAGGTTAGTTCTGATAATTCAACCTATAAACAGATTAAACCAATATTCAATTTTACATTTTTCAATATAACTATCAATAAATGAATGTTGATTAGATGATTCTAAGCAAGTTTTTCTATTCAATAAAGTTTCATAAAATCGGGCTATTAGATACATTTAATAAAAAAGGATTAACTTTACATAGTGCAAGATCAAGCCAAAACGCATATTTAATTTATAATACAAATGGAAAAACACGATTTACTTAGTATTCTGTATTCAGAAAGACAAAGGCTAGCCGCTAAATATACAAGTCCAGGTTGGAATTATTGGGTATTATTAGGTGCATTAGTTTCTTGTGTTTTATACTTTCTTGATCTCGACCCAATAACTGAATTTGTATGGGAAAATGTAATATCTGCTATTTGGTTTCTGATTTTCTGTTTTGTGATTCCAATTTATTCTTTTAGGCTATTTACTAAGAAGAAAAAAGAATTTAAAGAAAGTAAATTGACTGATGTTTCTAAATTGTTAAATGCATATATCAATATATCGTCTTTAGTTTGTTTAATTATTCTCTTATGTTTATTTCTCTGTATAGCAATTTTTAAAGTAGACATTTATAGCTTTAAATATCCTATAATTACTTTAGCGACTTTCGGATTAATATATATAATTTGTATATATGGCTCTATTCATACCTGTTTTTACAAACTTAGATTGGGATACATATTTGGCAGTCTGCTATTTGTGAGCATTTTAAGCACATTAAAAATACTTTTTAATTTTTATGCAGAAAATTGGACAAGTACAGAATTTAAATTTGCTGTAATTATGATTGTAGCTACTACTATTATTATTTACCTCTTTAATCTAAGTAAAAATGATCTTTCAAGCATTGATAAACTTATTGATAATACTATAAATACTAATGATGTAGATGCTGAATCAACATTAAAATTGCTAAGTATTATTACTATTGATTATTCTATTAAATCAATTTATAAAGATAAAATAAATTACGCCATTTCAAAGAAATATGTTCTTGAAGGTCTTCTGAAAGAAATAGATAAACTATTTAAAGAACTACAAAAAGTTAATTTTTTAAGTCCTGAAGCTAAAGAAATTAAAGCTAATTATACAGACAAAATCAAAGAAGTACAAAGTGTCATTGTAGAAATTAAAGATATATTTAGTGCTCTTGTACCAAGTATAACAGATGCACATTCATATATTGGAAATGATAATTCTAAATTAAAACAATTATCTCTAGTTGCTATTGAACTCACAGATATATACAAATACATTAGTGATTTAACAGATTCAGTAATATCGAAAATAGACAGAATGCAAGAATTATTAAACATATGCTCTAACTGCGAACATAATTCATCAAATTGTAAAGACAAATGTTCATCAAATAAAGAAAGAAACTAAAAATGTTATGAATAAAGAAACGACCCTTTTTATTAAGTTTTTCAAAGGAAATATCACCCTCATCCTTTTGGGTTTATATGCTTTGAGCTTCGTTAATTACTATATATACTACAATAGTTTTGAAATATCTATTTTCAATTATATAGGCTTATATGATTTGATATTCTTTAGCTTAGAATACATCTTTAAAATAGTACTTGTGATTTTTATTTGGGAAGTTCTGTTTTATATAGTATTCAGTTGTTTATTTGACCTTTACACATTATACATAATACTAATCCACAAAAAGAAATATAAGCTATATTTCTTTTCAAATAGATCAAAAAAAAAGAGACTGAAAAATGTTATTTTCAATAAGTATTTTAATGATAATATCGTTGTTAATAAAGTATTATTTATACTTATCTTAATGGCTGTAATAGTATTTAGTCCTTACAAACTAACTACAATACCTGCCTTGTGTATTTATTTCATATATATTTTTCATAAATCTGATGAAGTTAAGCTTTACGATTTTACAATAACAGCTATATCTTTCATTATAATTGTTTTTACTCTAATTACAACTTTATTTAGTTCATATAGCAAACGATTTGAAAAAGATGATTACTGTATTTCATTCTACGAAAACTCCAAACTCATTACAACTGATAAAACTAGCACTTACAATTATTTAGGTGAAAGTTCAACATACATATTTTTATATGATTTTAAAAATAAAGAATCTAAGATCTATTTTAAAGAAAATATATCAGAGTTGAAAATTAAAAACACTAATAATTTTGATACATATGCATTAAATATTAAAGAGAGTTCCTTCGTTAGAACTTTCTTAGAAATGATTCAGCGAGATGAAGTTGAAAAAAAAGAAAGAAGAGAGAGTATCTATAAATATTTCAAATAACTAGAAAGGTTATGCTGACAACTAGACTAATTTTCAAATAAAAAACGGCTAGATTAATCTAACAGATTTTTTGAATTGTTATTTATAACAATTCGTTTCAGAAGTGTGTGAGAACTGTTAAGTATACCAGCTTTTGAGGTCAATATATATTTTTATATTCCTTATTTAAAGAATAGATCACTTTAGACCAAAAAGCAATGGCATAGAAAAGAATAATAAAGTTGCTAATATAATTGCACTAAATAAACAACCGATTCTTGAACCTAATTGTAAATGTTCATTTTTTTCTCTTTTAGAGAAAGAAACTTTAAAACCGTATATTAAAATAATTACACCTAGGATTAAATTTATAATGTGCCAAATTTTCACTGTTTCCATATTTAAAATATTAAGATTAAGGCAATAACTATAATACTAATAAAAAACAAAATATTATCAATTCGTATGCTTTCGGTGTATCGTTTTCTTTATCTGGAGGAAAACATAGGTAAAAATAATGATATAAGTATGTTTTTCATATTGTATTTATTTACAATCAATACTTTCAAATATTGTCATTTTATTTTCTAAATATTCTTTTAATTCTTCATAAGTCATTTTAATGTCCTGTTCTTCTCTGATTTTTTTATATATATCAAATATCTCATCAAATGTTTGATTATAATTCTGGCTACAATAATAATAAAACAACTGCTTATCTTTTAATACAGTTCGGATAATGACATTCAACTCAATGTAAAATCGGTCTTCAATTTTATTATCCTTAAGTTTATGTTTATAGATAAATTGTATCATATTACAGTAGTTATACAATGAAGCTTTAAACGAAGTATAAGCATCTAATTTTTTTGAATATAAATGCTGTTTTTTCCAAAATAGATAACCGATATAACCCAATATTCCACCAACTACTAAACCAATAATTATTCCTGATAAAATTGTCGTCCAAAAAAGTATGTTATCTATGTACATAATATTGGTCGTTTACTAAATGGTACAAATTAAGAATTGATTTCATTGTACTTTAATTATTGCATAAGTTATTAATGATATTAAGGAAAGTATTGAGAAAATATAAAATACATATCTAACCATATGATATATTTCTGGCAATTGTTCTGGTTGTTCTGGTTTATTTTTAATATTATTCTCTAAATAAACTAATGATTGTTTATAAAAAGCTTCTTCATTACCACATAATTTATAATAACTGAATAAATTTATACTACCTGACATTATAGCTATTGCTATTAAAATAATAGTAATAATAAAAAAGATAATTTCTGAACAACTAGTATTTATATTTTTGTTTGATAGAGAAATTAAGACTGAAATAGTTGCTGATAACATTAATAATATAGTTTTATCTATATCTTTGATTGATAATAATTTATTATGGATTGCATTATTCATTAAATTAGTTCTCTCTCTTTTCAATTCAGCATTTATCACTATTTTTGATTCATCAGTTGTCTCTTTTATTTCTTCATTCATATATATTGATTTTTTAGTTAGCTACAAATGTACAAATAATTATCAAAAAGCATTATTACAAACAAAAAAGCCAACTAGAAATCAGTAGGCTTTTCTGTTTTAATCTTCAAACTCAGTACCAAATTTAGTACTCATATATTCTCTAAATTCACCTTCATCTTCTGGAATAACATCTGGTTTTTTGCTTTTTGGATTGGTATATTCAATGGCTGGATAATATTCTGAATACATACCTGAATGCTCTAAAATTGCACACATTTCATCAAATACATAATATTCCCAGTATGAAGAACCTGCTAAGTCTGTAGGGTTGCAGAAATAAAAATCATCTGATTCTTTTAATGTTGCTGGTCTATCTTTACCTCTTAAAAAGGTTGCTACAAAATCTTCAATATACCAGTATTTAAAAATTCGCTTACTTCTCTGATTTAAAAGGATATTATACACAGGATAATCATACATTGCGACTTGTAAAACTACTGAATTATTATCTATTTTATAAACTACAATATTGTCTACAACATCATTAATAACTTTCTTCATCTGAACTCTATCAGATTCTATTTTAGTTATTGAATCTTCTGAAAAATCGGAGTTTTTAATTAAGTCTATTCTATTATCAATTAAAGAAATATTTGATCTAGCTTTGGATATTTCCCTTTCATAGTCATTTATTGACTTATCAATTGCTATTTTGTCTTTAGCTATATCATTTATAGAGAAAATACCCTGTTTTACTACATCTAATAAATTTGTGACCTTTTGCTTCTCAATTAGTATATATCTTTCTTTAAGTGATATTGTTTCAAATAAAGGCTGTTTTTCTGCTTCAAGTTCGGCTATTTTCTTAGCTTTTTCTTCTTCGTCCAAGTTTGCAAATACAAATGAATTATTTTTGATAAAATCCCACACTAAGGCTTCAAACCTAAAATAATTAAATGTAGTATTGCCACATTTTACTTTTGTACTTGTATAACTAGTACATAAATAACTGCCTGTTTTATCCCCAGTATCTAAATGCCCAGACATAAGATTACCACAATGTCCACAAATAACTTTCTTTTGTAGTAGGTGAGTGTGGTTTCTTGTTTTTTCAATGAATTTGGGGTTTAAAACAAACTTTTCTTGCACTTTATCAAATACTTCTTTATCAACGATTACAGGTACTTCTTTCTTTATATCTTGAAAATAAGTTTCACCGATATAAATCTTGTTTTTTAGCATTGAACTTATTACACCAACATTCCATTTTATATTATCTGTGGATTTAGTAAAACCACTTACATTTTTAAAAGTACCGCTTGCACTATTTTTTTTGTATCTAGTATCATAATCTAATGTGTTAGCATATCTAGTTAAGGCTGCTAAACTATATTTACCAGTAGAATATTTTTCAAACATATCTACAATAAATGGTGCTTCTGTTTCATCAATAACTATTTTACCTGTTTCAATATCCTTTTTGTAACCATAATTAACGTATCCGCCAGTAGCTAAGCCTTTACTAGCTGAATTTCTACGACCTCTAATAGTTCTACTTTTTAATGTTTTTAGTTCTTGTTCAGCAAAATCAAAGAACATTCCAACAACCATTTTAGTTGTTGGATCTTCTTCTAAAGTTATTCTGTCAAGTGTCCAAATACCTCTATCTTTAAAATAAATTGGTATTTTCATTTCCACAAAATCACGAACAAATGATCTACCATCAATACTACTTCTACTCAGTCTGGATACCTCATAAATGAAAATTGCTTTAATATCACCATTAGCACAAGCTTCTTTTAATCTGGTAATAGATTTTCTTTCACTTACTCTAATATCATCTTTACCTGTTATATGCTCACCAAATATATAGTTATCTGGTATATCATAACCAAAACCCTCTGCAATAGGCTTTAAATCATTCTTTTGGCTGTCTAAATCCTGTTGCTCTGTAGACACTCTTAACAATAAAGCTGCTTTCATATCGGTAATTATTAGTAGTTTTGCGATACAAAAGTAGGATAAACATTTTAAACTACAAAATAATAATTCCCAGCACCAAAGGGATTCTTTAGGCTGTCAACAATTATTAGTCAACAATTATAATGAGATTTTCTCTTCAAAACATATTCATTACTATTTCTTTATTCGTTTTATGTCTGAGTGTTTCTGCACAGCCGTCTACCACCGATCGTCCACGATTGGTTATAGGCATTATGGTAGATGGTTTGCAACAAAAACACATTGATTTACTTTGGAATTATTTAGACTCTAACGGATTCAAAAAAATCATGGGGCAGGGAGCAAATTGCCGGAATGTTTCCTACAATATTGTTTCGGCCGGTAATGCGTCGGATATAGCCTCGGTAATGACAGGCACAACACCTTATTATAACGGAGTTGCCGGGAATCACTATTTCAGCAGATCGCAGGACGAAGTGCAATCGATTATTGAAGATGATAACCAAATTGGTATAGGGACGAATCTTACCCTGTCGGCGCACAAGCTGCTTTCAAGTACAATAGGAGATGAACTGATGCTGGCTTATCCGGGCAAATCAAAATCTTATGCCGTTGCTATCGGTCCCGAAGAAGCCATTATGCTGGGTGGGCACACCGCTAAAAGCGTGGCATGGATCGACGATGTGAATATGAAATGGGTTACAACCGGTTACTATGCCGACGGTTTGTCGCATTGGGCAGATGAGATGAATGTAAACGGAGTTTTTAAAAACTTTCTGGCACGAACCTGGGGACCACTGTACAATATAAATACCTACTTATCCAAACCAAACAAAGAAGATAAGAAGTGGGGATTTATGTACGACCCAACAACTAAAAAAGCAAAGAACTCACCGGTTTCTATTCTCAAAACCACTCCATCGGCTAACGGGCTTGTTGCTGAGTTAGGAATGAAAATGATAGATCAGGAAAAGCTGGGTTCCGACATTTACCCGGACATGCTCTTGCTTCAATTCACGGTAAGAACTCCTTTTGAAAAAACAATGGCGCTGCAATCTGCGGAGAAAGAAGATATTTACTTCCGTCTCGACAAAGACATTCAAAATATCCTTCAGAAAATTGATGCCAAAGTAGGACTGGATAAAACTCTGGTATTTTTGTTTGGAAATCAAACCGGAATTCATTCACCAAGCGAGCTCGGCGAAAACAAAATTCCGGCCGGATATTTCAATGCCGATCGGTCACTGGCTTTATTAAGTAGTTATTTAATGGCAGTTTATGGTCAGGAAAAATGGATCTCCGGCTATTATGGAAAGAACATTTTCCTGAATAGGGAAAAAATTGCAGCAAAGAAATTGAATCTACGTGACTTCCAACAAACCGTTGCCGAATTTATGCTCGAATTTGAAGGCATTCAGACAGCCTTTCCTTCGTCACAAGTCCTGGTCTCAAATGGAAACACAAATTCCGAAATGTCCAGACTTCGAAATTCAACAAACAAAAGTACTGTAGGAGATATAATATTCACCTTATTGCCGGGCTGGATAGAAGTCGACAACAAAAACAATCCGGTAGGCGAGTCCAATGCCATTGTGTCGTACACGCCTTTGTATTTTTACGGATGGAAAATAAAACCGCAAAACATTTCCACTTCTTATCAGGCTACCGACATAGCGCCTACACTTTCCCGGATACTGGACATCCCGATGCCCAATGCCTGCATCGGAAAACCGATAGAAGAGTTGGTAAAATAAAAGCCCGGACAATAATTCAAATAATTTAGTAATCAGAAAACTGAACACATGCAATATAATTTTGACGAAATAATAGATAGGCGTAACACCGACGCCATTAAAGTTGAACGTTGTAAAACGCTTTTTGGAACCGAAGATGTACTGCCACTGTGGGTGGCCGACATGGACTTCCGTACACCCGACTTTATTATCAGTGCCATTCAAAAAAGGCTGGAACATCCCATACTTGGTTATACCAAATCGCCAGCAAACTTTTATTCATCAACTATAAACTGGATAACAAGTCATCACAACTGGAATATTGAACGTGACTGGGTAGACTTTCTTCCCGGCATTGTTCCCGGTTTATCTTTTGCCGTTCAAAGTCTGACTGTTCCGGGCGACGAAATCATTGTTCAACCCCCTGTTTATTATCCGTTCTTTCATGTCATTGAAAAGAACAACCGGGTTTTAATTCAGAACCCATTAAAAGAAGAAGACGGAAAGTTTGTGATGGATCTGGATGATCTGGAAAAGAAATTCAGCACAAAAACAAAACTTTTTATTCTTTGCAATCCTCACAATCCGGGTGGAAGAGTGTGGACCAAAGAAGAGCTACAACAGTTTGCTGCTATCTGCGAAAAACATCAGGTTACGATTATCTCCGACGAGATTCATGCTGACATGGTGTTGCCCGGCAACACAAGACATACGCCATTTGCAACGGTTTCCGAATGGGCTAAAAACAATACCGTTACTTTTATGGCTCCATCCAAAGTATTTAATATGCCCGGGTTGATCAGCTCTGTTTATATTATTCCGAATGCAGAGCTACGGAATCGTTTTGCCCGTTTTCTGGAAGCTTCGGAAATGAATAACGGCAACATGTTTGCTTATATGGCTGCTGTAGCAGCTTATGAAAACGGAGAAGAATGGCGCAAACAAATGCTGGATTATGTAAAAGCGAATGTTGATTACATCGCCGATTTTTTGAAGAATAATATTCCACAAATAAAACCCATGATTCCCGAAGCGTCATTTCTGGTATGGCTGGACTGTAAAGACCTTGGCATGGAAACCGACGAACTGCATAAATTCTTTTCGCTTAAAGCCGGACTGGGACTAAACAAAGGGACCATTTTCGGAACCGGGGGAGAATATCATCTGCGTTTAAATGTGGCATGCTCCAAAAAAGTACTGGAAAAAGCAATGAAACAGCTGAAAGAAGCGGTAAGAAGTAAGCGGTAAGAAGCAAGCAGTTGTCAATTATCAACTATCAACTAAAAAGAAATGGACGTAAAAATTGAATCTTCGTGGAAGCAGGTGCTTCAACCGGAATTTGACAAAGACTATTTTGTCAAGCTAACTGAATTTGTACGCAATGAATACAAAACCAGACTGACATTTCCACCGGCATCGCTTATTTTCAATGCCTTCGATCAATGTCCGTTTGATCAGGTAAAGGTGGTGATTATCGGGCAGGACCCCTATCATGGCGACGGGCAGGCGCATGGTTTATGCTTTTCGGTAAACGATGGCGTAGCTTTTCCTCCATCCCTGCTCAACATCTTCAAGGAAATAGAACGTGATCTGGGTAAATCGATGCCTACAAGTGGAAATCTTATCCGTTGGGCACAGCAGGGAGTTTTGCTGCTCAATGCAACGCTCACCGTTCAGGCACACATGGCGGGGTCGCACCAGAATCGTGGTTGGGAAGCATTTACCGATGCAGCCATTCGAAAATTAGCCACCGAAAAAGAACATCTGGTATTTATGCTCTGGGGATCATACGCACAGAAAAAAGGTGATTTTATCGATTCAAACCGACATCTGGTACTCAAATCGGTTCACCCCTCTCCCCTCTCCGCCTATCGTGGTTTTATAGGAAACAATCATTTCTCGCTGGCAAACAAATACCTGCAGGCAAACGGACAGACGGAAATTAATTGGTAAAAAGAAGCTGTTTTTAAATAGTTACAAGTAAATAGTTACGAGTTACAAGACTGTTTATCTGAATTTTGCTTTCAGGAAACAGATCATTAAATATTATTCCTTACTTATATCCGTCCAAATCGCTAATTTTGTACCGTCAATAAAACAGAACACACAAACAAGGAGAAGATAATGGAGAATACAACCAAATCCCCCAAAAATATCAAGGCCAGCGAAGTGGCAGAATTCATTCTTGATGCCGGCGTGTTCCTTATGGCTTCGGGGGCCCATTCGGGCAGGGTGTGGCGCAATTGCAGGCGCATAGCAGAGCATTGGGGTTACCGTATGAACTTTAATCCTACATTTACCGGCATCATGGTAAGTGTGTGGAACGACAAAGACAGTGAAAATGCTGTGACACGTTATAAAACAGCACCAGCCAACACTGTTCATTTGGAGACGCTGACACAAATCAGTCATCTTTCGTGGAAGATAGCCGACAACGAAATTGAATACGACGACGCATGCCTAGAACTGGAAGCTATTAAACATAAAGCACATTATCCCTTTTGGCTGGTAGCACTGGCGGTAGGCATATCGTGTGGATGCCTTTGCACATTGGCAGGTGGAAGTCCGGTAGATGCCGCACTGGCTTTTTGCGGAGCTTCGGTGGGTTCCATAGCCCGACACTTTATTCTGAAAAAGCAATTCAACCAGTTTCTGTCTATTATCATAGCTTCGGCCATTACCACCCTGATTGCAGGCACCGATACCATCTTTGGTTTGGGTCGCGCTCCGGAAATGACGCTGGCCACCTCTGTACTGTACCTTATTCCGGGCGTTCCGCTTATCAACAGCGTGATCGACCTACTGGAAGGTTATTTTTCGGCA
>Ga0302204_1000481_pt1 | contig 12850 bp, 10 predicted proteins | sample II_Fen_E1_2_FD_194578 | JGI IMG/M metagenome (GOLD analysis project Ga0302204, IMG submission 194578) | Peat permafrost microbial communities from Stordalen Mire near Abisko, Sweden - II_Fen_E1_1 | ecosystem: Environmental > Terrestrial > Soil > Wetlands > Permafrost | place: Sweden: Abisko...
GAATGGAAAAGTTTCGAGAGCCAGCCGGGCAGCCAATCTGGCCGGTAAAAAGGGAATTGTTGTTTTAGTAGCTGCCGGAAACGAAGGAAATTCAGGGTGGCATTACATTAGCTCACCCTCTGATGCAGAGGGTATAGTAACGGTTGGTTCGGTAACGGCAACCGGGATCTCAAGCTCTTTCTCATCCTTTGGTCCCAGCTCCGATGGGCGGGTAAAACCGGAGGTTTGTGCCACGGGGACTTCTTCGGCATTAATCACTACAAGTGGCGGAACAGGTTCCGGAAGTGGAACTTCCTTTGCCACTCCTATTATGGCAGGAATGCTGGCTTGTTTGTTGCAAAAGTATAAGGCTATTGACACGATGATCGATGTTCCTACGCTATTAAATTCTGTTTTTAAAAGCGGTAGCTTGTATACTAATCCAACTCCGCAAATGGGATATGGCATTCCTGATTTCCAACAGGCAGAACGGAATTTAAAGACCTTTGATTCGATACGACAGGTAGAAAAAGATAATTTCAGTATCGGATATAATTCGACCTTTAAGACTCTTACCATTCGGTTTGCGAATGGTAAAATTGGCTCAGATACACTAATCCGGATATATTCCATGACCGGAAGCCTGGTTATGCAGCAACTACTGACTGATTCTTCCGTAGTTTTAGAAACTGATAAATTCCAGGCTGGGATTTATGCGGTTTGTATTTCGGAAAACGGGAAAGTAAATACAAGGAAAGTGTTGATCCATTAATGAGCATCGAGCATCGAGCATCAAGCATTGAGCATCGAGCATCAAGTAAAGAATGCGGAACACTATACTTTTCAAACATCAAACTTTTAAACATCAAACTCTTCAAACATGACATCTATAACTCTTTCCGAACTAACAGAACAGATCCAGCAAACCATCAGGCAGGGTTTTGATGCTCCTGTGTGGATTCGTGCCGAGATAAGTGAATTGCGGGAGAACCCGGGCGGACATTGTTATCTGGAATTGATTGAAAAAGACAGTGACTCGGATACCCTGCTGGCTAAATCGAAAGCAGCCTGCTGGGCTTCGACGTATCGCATGCTGAAACCATACTTTGAAAGTAGTACGGGACAGTCACTCAAGGCCGGATTGAAGGTGCTGGTGGCAGTGAGTGTGGAGTTCCACAGTGTGTATGGCTTCAGTCTGAACCTCCGGGATATTGACCCTACTTTTACCATTGGTGAAATGGCAGCCCGCAGGCTTCAGATTATCCGTCAACTGGAAGCTGATGGGGTTGTGGATATGAATAAACAATTGCAGTTGCCAATACCGGTGCAACGTCTTGCTATTATTTCATCCCCCACGGCTGCAGGCTATGGCGATTTTCTTGACCAACTGAAAAATGATCCGTCTCATTTTGCATTTTATACCCGGTTATTCCCTGCCGTCATGCAGGGCGATCAGGCGGAAGCTTCGATCATATCGGCACTGGAAAGCATCTATGAGCATGTCGATTTGTTTGATGTGGTGGTTATCATTCGAGGGGGAGGGGCAACCACCGACCTGGCATGCTTTGACTCCTACGACCTGGCATTGAATTGTGCCCAATTCCCGCTCCCTGTCGTAGCCGGGATAGGCCATCAACGTGATTATGCCATTCTGGACATGGTTGCTCATACGAGCGTTAAAACACCTACAGCCGTGGCTGAATTTCTTATAGCTAACCTACAGGAAGCAGAGAATCATGTGCTGGATATTTTTTCAGATATCCGGTATATAATCAAAAATAATACAGAAACGGAATACAGGAAGGTGGATCAGATAAAAATGCGGATAAAACAAACCTTGCGAAGTTGGGTGGTGCAAAAGACACACAGGCTGGAACGACAGAAAAGCCGGCTCCAATCGACCGTTCGAATGCAAATGTTGCGGCAAAATAATAAGCTTCTTCTTCTGGAAAAAAATATAGAGGCACATTCCCCTGTCTTTTTGCTGAGGCATGGGTATACAATTACTACTTTAAACGGAAAACGCATTACTTCCGCTAACCAGGTAAAACAAGGGGATAAAATTCGTACTTTTGTACACGATGGTGACTTTGGAAGCAAGGTGGACTGATTGTAACTTCGTTGGCATTATTTCGTGATATTACTTTGTTATATTTGCCTTCGGCGATATGACTTGCTTAAATATAGAGTAAGTGTTCATTCTTTACATAGTTTAAGCCTTTATTTAAATATCAAACATTCAAATCTCAAACACTCAAACATTCAGAAATATGTCAAAGATAACTCTCGGGAATATGGAATTTCACGCATTTCACGGCTGTCTGGAGCACGAACAGACACTTGGCAATACATTTATCGTCTCAGTCATTATTGAGCTTGATACAACTCATGCGGGTGAAACGGATACGTTAGAACACACCCTTAACTACCAGTTGGTATATAACGCGGTTAAAGCGGAGATGGAAATCCCTTCGAAATTAATTGAACATGCCGGCCAGCGGATACTGGATCACATTTTCAATGAATTTCCCCAGATACAAGGATTAGAAGTGAAACTTTCCAAGATGAATCCACCGCTTGGTGGAAAGGTCGACCGGGTGACTATTGAACTTAGCAAAGAAAGATAAACTCAATGTATATCTACAAAAAATGCTTTCCTCAAACCGAGGAAAGCATTTTTTGTAAATGAACCAGTGAATTAAGCACCTAAAGCCCGCAAAGCTTCGTAGACCAAAATAGCCGGCCAAACTATCGCTTTCAGAATGGCTAATACGCCAAACCAAAAAGAGGTGGCGTGTGAAATAAAATAAACGGCAGCACCAATTAATCCCAATCCATATACTGCTCCACCGGATGCAGTTTGTTGGTTGTGATGTCTGTTTTTGCAATCATACTTCTTTTCTTCGTCCATATAGGTTGTTTTTTTGAAATGGTGAATAATCCTATTCTTCGTATTTGCTAAATACCGTACTTAATAAATCTTTGACAAAGATAACTGTAAAATCTAATTGATAAACTTTTAAAGGGACTTTAAATTTAAACTTCCACTTTTCCAAAATAGAAACAGACGCAGGTGAGTGCGTCTGTTTCTATTTGATTAGCTATGTCTGAAAATTATTTATACATTTTATCACGGACGGCTTTTACTTCTTCTGAAGTTACATAATCGTCGTAATCCATTTGTTTATCGATAATACCATGAGGTGTTAGTTCAATAATACGGTTACAAACGGTTTGAATAAATTCACGGTCATGCGAAGACATTAATACATTGCCTTTGAAATTGACCAGTGTGTTGTTAAATGCCTGGATAGATTCCAGATCAAGGTGATTAGCCGGGGAATCAAGGATCATTACATTCGCATTGCGAAGCATCATACGTGAAATCATGCATCGCATTTTCTCACCTCCTGAAATAACACTCACCTTTTTATAAATCTCTTCGCCGGAGAATAACATCTTTCCCAAATATCCACGGATAAAAGCTTCGGTGGTATCCACTGAGAATTGTCCAAGCCAATCTACTAAATTTAAATCGGTATTGAAAAACTCTGAATTATCGAGTGGGAGATAGGCATTCGTGATGGTTATTCCCCAATTGAATGTCCCTTCATGTGCCTTGTCATGTTCATTTATGATTTCAAAAAAGGCTGTCATAGCACGTGGGTCGCGCGAAAGGAAGATGATCTTATCATTCTTCTCAACATTGAAGTTTACATCCTTGAAAAGTACAGTTCCATCTTCAAGCGTTTTTCCTAATCCGGCAATTTCCAATACCATGTTACCTGGTTCGCGGTCAGGGGTGAAAATAATACCCGGATACTTGCGTGTTGAAGGTTGTATTTCTTCTACATTCAGCTTCTCCAACATTTTCTTGCGACTGGTTGCTTGTTTAGATTTAGCTACATTGGCACTGAAACGACGAATGAATTCTTCCAGTTCCTTACGTTTTTCGTCGGCTTTCTTATTCTGATTCTGTTGTTGACGAAGTGCCAGTTGGCTGGATTCATACCAGAATGAGTAGTTACCGGCAAATAGTTGTACTTTGCCAAAGTCAATATCGACTGTATGCGTACTCACCGCATCCAGGAAGTGACGGTCATGGGAAACCACCAAAACGGTATTGTCATAGTTGGCAAGATAATTTTCTAACCACATTACAGTATCTACATCGAGGTCATTAGTCGGTTCATCCAGAAGCAAATTGTCAGGTTTACCAAAAAGAGCGCGAGCTAACAACACACGTACTTTTTCCATACCACTCAGTTCTTTCATTAACAGGTGATGCAGGTTTTCTTTGATACCTAATCCGCTTAACAATGATGCAGCATCACTCTCAGCATTCCAACCATTCATTTCAGCAAACTTCTCTTCCAGCTCGGAAGCACGAATTCCATCGGCATCAGTAAAGTTTTCTTTTAAATAGATGTTGTCTTTTTCATCTTTTACTTTCCAAAGAACATCATGGCCCATCATTACAGTGTCAATAACCGAATACTCATCGAATTCAAAGTGATCTTGCTTTAATACGGAGAGTCTTTCCCCTGTTCCAAACTGAATGGTTCCGCGTGTCTGGTCAAGGTCTCCGCTGAGCATGCGAATAAGGGTGGATTTACCGGCACCATTGGCACCGATAATACCATAACAATTCCCCGCTGTAAATTTTAGATTTACATCGGAAAATAAAACACGTTTGCCAAACTGTATGGCTAAATTAGATACTGTAATCATTTGAAATTTCTTTTGAGAGTTTGAAAGGGTTAAGGTTTGAAGGGTTCCTGATTTATCTTCTTTTCTTATACTATGTAACTAAAACAAAGAATAGAACCAGCCTGTTTACCAAACTCGCTCTATTCTTTGTTGTTTTTCGAAAATGGTTTTTCGTATTATTAATGAATGATTCCCAATTTACGGGCATCTCTCGAAATTTTTTCTATTGATTCGTCAATTTGATCGAAAGTGTGGGTAGCCATCAGTGAATATCGGATCAGTGAATCTTCAGAACGCACAGCCGGTGAAACTACCGGATTAACAAACACACCATCATCCATCAATATACGTGTGAGTTTGAATGTTTTTGTGTTATCACGTACATAAAGAGGAATAATAGGGGTTTCAGTAGGTCCTATTTCAAATCCGGCTTTCAGGAATCCTGCTTTAGCACGAGCTGTATTTGCCCATAAAGCATCTTTTCGCCATGTCTCTTCAGCCATTACATCCAATGCAGCTAACACACAACCTGTAGAAGCAGGAGTAATGGATGCACTAAAAATTAATGTACGAGAATTATGTTTTAAATAATTGATGATATTATTGTCCGATGCTACGAATCCGCCAATAGTTCCAAGTGATTTACTAAATGTACCCATTATAAGGTCTACATCTTTTGATACACCGAAATGTTCGCATATACCAGCTCCTGTTTTACCAAAAACGCCTAATGAATGAGCTTCATCAACGTAAATAGAAGCATTGTATTTTTTTGAAAGTGCAACTATTTCAGGTAATTTAGCTACATCGCCTTCCATGCTGAAAACTCCATCTGTGACGATAAGTTTAAGTTTGTCAGGTTCACATCTCTTGAGTAATTTTTCCAAAGCATCCATATCGTTGTGTCGATATTTCAGTTGTTTGGAAAATGATAACCGTTTACCTTCAACGATGGATGCATGGTCGAATTCGTCAAAAATTAAGTAGTCTTCGCGACCTGTAATGCATGGAACAACTCCGGAATTAACTGTAAAGCCGGTAGCGTAAACTAAAGCAGCTTCTTTATGTACCAGTTTTGCCAGTCTGTCTTCCAGCTCTATGTGGATATCCAACGTTCCATTTAAGAAACGGGATCCGGCACAACCTGTACCGTACTTCTCAATAGCTTTAATAGCCGCTTCTTTTAACCGGGGATGATTTGTAAGTCCCAAATAGCTATTTGAACCAAACATCAATACCCGTTTACCATCAATTGTAACAACTGTATCCTGATCGGATTGTATGGGACGAAAATAAGGATATACGCCCATTGCTTTTGCCTGTTGGGGCGCATCATATTGTCCCAACACATTACTAAGTTGACTCATAAATTTTTATGTATGTATAAATAAAAACGGCTACAAAGATACTAATTTTTTCTAGAAAAATGTGTAGTTAATGATTCCTATGCTAAATTTGAATACTTTTGTACCTCAAAATGTAACATTAAGCTGCACGTGAACAAACAAGTAAATTATGAATTATTGCCGGTATTAGCAGCAAAATCAGAAGCTGAATGGAAACGTTTTCTTCAGAGAAATAAGAAAAAGCTGGAAGGAATGGATTTGAAGGTTCATTCGCTGCATGAAAGAATCTCTGAACGGATCGATTGCCTGAAATGTGCCAACTGTTGCAGGTCATTAGGCCCCAGAATTACAGACAAAGATGTGGAACGCATCTCTAAAATGCTGAAGATGAAAGCGTCGGAATTGATTGCAAAATACCTGCGGATTGATGAAGATGGAGATCTGGTATTTCAAACTATGCCATGTCCTTTTTTAGGTGCTGATAATTATTGTTCTATTTATGAATCCCGTCCTAAAGCTTGTAGGGAATATCCACACACTGATCGGAAAAGATTTTATCAGATTTATAATTTGTCGATAAAAAATGCCTATACCTGCCCGATTGTGTATGAAGTGCTGGAGGAATTAACAAAAAAGAACCCCTGACTACTAGAAGGGAACTAATTTGCAACTATCTGATTATAAATTAATAAATAAGAGGACTGATACGATTCCCTTTCTCTTTATTTGGCCGGGTCTTTTTATTCGTTGGGGAAAATCTTTTCAAAGTCTTTCCAGAAATTAGGATAGGATTTACTTACTACTTCTGGATGATCCATTGTAATTGGACAAAATAAAGCGGCAGGTGCAAATGCCATTGCCATACGATGATCTTCGTAGGTGGCAATATTTATTTTGTTAGCAGGTTCACAGCGTTCATTTTCCCAGGATAACATGCCCTCACCTGGCTCGTTAAGAATGTAACCAAGTTTGTTTAATTCCGTCTTCAAAGCTTTAATTCTGTCTGTCTCTTTAATCTTCAAACTTTGCATTCCTGTGAAATAAAAAGGAATTCCTTTCAAGCAGCAAGTCACTACAAATGTCTGTGCTAAATCCGGTTGATCAGTAAAATCGTATTCCATTCTTTGGGATATATTTTCATTAGCAGTAAGCAATACTCCTTCAGACAAGTAAACAGTATGAATGCCCAATTGTTCAAAAAGCTCTGCCACTTTGCTATCACCTTGGTAGCTGTTTGAAAACAATCCGTTTAGATACACTTCCCCTTTCCCAACCAGTGCAAGAATTTCGTACCAATAAGAAGCTGCCGACCAATCCGATTCCACAATATATTCAATTGGTTGATATTCTTGAGGCTCTATATAAATGGTATTGTCAGTTATTTCAAAGGTTGCTCCAAACTCTTGCATCATTTGAATGGTCATCTCTATATAAGGTTTGGAAATGACTTCTCCTGTGAAACTGATTTTCAGCCCTTTTTGCATATACGGTGCAATCATCATTAATGCAGAAATGTACTGGCTACTCACTCCTCCATTTAGGCAAATTTCACCTCCGGTGAGTGCACTTCCAAAAATACGCAACGGTGGATAGCCTTCTTTTTCAACATATTCAATCTTTGCTCCCAAACTATTCAGTGCATCAACTAATATCTTAATCGGACGTTGTTTCATCCTTTCACTTCCTGTAATAATCCATTCACCGACGGTCTTTGATAAAAATGCTGTAAGAAAACGCATGGATGTTCCGGCAGCACCAATATCGAATGTCGTATCATTTGAATCCAATGCATTTGATGTTACACGCGTGTCATCACAATCTGAAATGTTTTGAACATCATAGGGACTATATGATAGAGCATTTAATATTAAGGCCCTGTTGCTGATACTTTTGGATGCTGGTAAATCAATGCGGACAGTTATTCTGTCTGTTTGTATATATAATTCGTTGTCGTTGGAAATCATAATTAATAAGGGCTAATAAATTGATAATGTAACGTTTTTAGGAAAGTAAAATAAAAGTTTCATTACTCTCCTGAAAAAACTGATTTTGATGAATAAATGGCAAGCCGTAATTTTAACCGGATTGCCTTGAATTTTTACTTAAACAATCATAGCTTGCAATAAACAAATTATTACAAGCTATAATTTTTGAAATATATGTTTTAGAAAGGTCTATTTTAAGCTGTCTAAAAAATCGCTTTAAATTACTTCGACTTGCTGGAATGTAATTTAATGATAAGTTTGTTTTTAAATCGCCAACTTGTAAATTTCCGTAACATCTTTTTCTGTAAGTTTTACGAAACTTCCCAATGTTCTATTTCCAAGTCCCAATGTCTTTACCAATGTCGGGATATCTTCTTCTTTGGCGCCCAATTCAGTAAAACGAACAGGCATACCTATAGAAATTAAGAATTGCTCGAATTTCGCAATGCCCTGATGGGCTGTATTCTCTGGGTTATGAAAATCCATTTCGCAACCCCAGACTCTAACGGCAAATTGTGAAAAACGCAATGTGTCATGGCGTAGTACATACTTCATCCAAGCAGGAAACATAACAGCAAGACCTGCTCCATGAGCTACATCATAGAATGCCGAAAGTTCATGTTCCATTTGGTGTGACGACCAGTCCTGATCACGTCCTACTCCACAAATGTCATTATGGGCAACCATTCCTGCCCACATAAGGTTTGCCCGCGATTCATAATCATTTGGATCAGCCAATGCTTTTGGCGCTTCTTTAATGATGGTCAATAAAATTCCTTCACACAATCTATCCGTAATTTCAACATCATTCGTATTTGTGAAATAACGTTCCATCACGTGAGCCATCATGTCTGTGGCACCACAGGCTGTCTGATAATTTGGTAACGTACAGGTTAATTCAGGATTCAGGATAGAAAATACAGGACGTAAGGCATCTCCTCCACAGGCACGTTTCAGCATGCCGTTTTCATGAGTTATAACCGAGCCTCCTGAACCTTCACTACCTGCAGCGGAAATAGTCAGAATGGTGGCAACTCGTAGAGCTTCTTCTACAGGTTTACCTTCATAAAAATCCCAGAAATTACCTTTATACAAAGCTCCTAAAGCTATTGCTTTTGAAGAATCTATAACACTTCCACCTCCAACTGCCAATACAAAATCAATATTGTCTTTTTTGCAAATGTTAATGCCTTCATAGACTAAACCGCTTCGAGGGTTAGGCATAACGCCACCCAATTCCGTAAAATAGATATTCTCGGCAGAAAGGGAGTCTTTAACCCTTTTTAATAACCCACTTTTAATAGCAGATCTTCCTCCAAAATGTATTAATACTCTTGTTCCACCGAAACGTTTCACATATTTCCCGACTTCATTTTCCCGTTCTTTCCCGAATACAAAATAGGTTGGACTATAAAAATTGAAATTATTCATTTCTTGCTCGTTAATTTATTTTAGATAATCTTTGAATTAGTTCATTTCCTAATTCTGTTTTGATTTTGATATGATTAAGTACTTCTTTTACAAAAGTATTACTTTCAAAACTTCCGCGTACTGATTCAAAATCAAGATGTTTTTGTTCTTCGTTTCCATCAACTCCAAAACCTGTTCTTGAGTTAAGGTCAAATTCTTTTTTTGCATCATTATAGATAAGCTGATCCAGTTTTACGACTGATGTTTTCCAGCTTTCAACCATAATTACAATATCTTCTTTTGTTATATCTTCTATTGCTTTTCTCCAATGTTCTTCTAATATCTGCTTAGCCCATGTCCATTCGTAGTTGTAATACTCATGATGCATTGTTTCAAATTTACTTTGAATTTCTTCAAAGTTAATTGGTGCGTTTTCAATTGAATTAAGTAAACTGTCAATTTCATTTTTAGGAGCAATAAGACCAGACAAATCTATCCATTCACCCAACCCTTTACTTGATTCAGGCTTCAATTGTTGCCGAACTTCATCAATCGTTTTAAAATCAGTATCTTTTAATCGGTTGATAAGTGAGTTCCCTAAAAACTTATTAATTACAATGTTATATAAATCAATGCCTTTTACCAATGATGAATTCCTGATATTGCAATTTTGATATGTATAAACTTCAGTTGTTTCGCCTGAAATATGTTGAAGGGTTTTTAATATCTCCACTCCTTTTATCATTTTCTGGATAGTATAAGGGCTTAGTAAATTAAAGTTGATAGGATCCAGCTTTCGGGTATCTTTCCGGTTATCACGTTTAGGCCATTTTTGTGCATCACGTATTGTTCCTACGCTTCGCAGATTCACAGCAGGTACCAGATAACTTTCAGAAGCGTTTTCAATCAGGTAGGAGAACGGTAACTCGGATGTGTCTGAATGTTTTGTATGGCGACCCATAACCAGAGTGAATGCTCCGATTTTTGCTGGCCATAGCAAATATGAGTCGCTGGTAGTTTTAGCACCTCGTTCACATATCCCTTGGTGAATAGGTCCAAGTTTATACATGTGGTTACTTTGGTTTGACCCGCTGCCGGCATTTAAAAAAGAGAACATACCTGCTATTAACAGGCTGGATTTATGGTGTGAGACCGTGTAAGGACCGGCAAATATAGCCGTTGCTTCACCATGCATTCCCTGACAGTTCGAGAAAAAGAGTGAGTCAAGGGCTGAATAATGTTTTCCCATGATGCAACCCTGTCCAATAAAACAACTGGAAACCAAAGTAGAATCAGAAATTGATACTCCTGAGCTAAGTATGAAATCGTTACATTTTACTCCTGATCCTATAAATACAGGGGCTAATTCGTTGCTGTTAATAGAGCCATTTTCGAGCAGGGATGCGCCTTCAAGGGTAGCAAAATCTCCAATACGTACATTTTTTATGCTGCCGCAATTTACAATTCGTACATTCTTCCCAATAGTTCCGATATCTGACTGAAGCGTTTTTGCATACTGGTCAATCATTTTTTGCAGGTTCTTAATGACTGTTGGCCGATGGCGGTATAAGGTGAGAATATATGCCAGAGGTGCCGAAAGATAATCGAAAATAGGAATTTCACGTCCACCTCCTTCGTTCATGACAGGAACTTTAACGCCATTTCCAAATGTAGACTGGCCTTCAACTAACAGTAAATTTACATTTTCAATATAAGTTCCTTCCTGTATCCTGTAATTGGCAATGTAGTTATGAATTTCGTCTATAAAAACATCATTTTCAATAATGCAATTGTGTAAGATGCAACTGTATATTCCTGCATGTTTTTTTAATCCTCCTGGCAATTCAAACACTTTTTGATAACTTCCTAAATAAACACTTCCGGAAAAATGAACATTGGAGATAAAAGCGGGTGAAAAGTCTTCAGTAACTTGAACTTCTTTCCAGTTTTCGGAAGAACAACCATAAACGGTCAAGGTAGCAATTTCTTTGTCGCTGAGAGCACGATAATTTGTCATGAGGTGATAAATTAGTGTTTATTGTTGAGTTAATTCCTCAGATTCTGTTTCGATATCAGTATAATTTTGAAATAAAAAGTCATTATAAGGGTAACGCTCAATATGAATTGCTTTGATTTTTTCATAGAGCAAGTCTTTCAGACCATCAATGTTCAGCTTTTCTTTTGCTGAAATAAAGATGCAGTTATCGTTCATTTTAGCCATCCAGGTTTTTTCCAACTCTTCCAGGCTAATATTTTCCCGTTTTATTGGAGCCAAATCATCCTCTTCTTTTGGTGTATACCCAAAAGCATCTATTTTGTTAAATATCAAAATCATTGGCTTTTGCTGCGGATCAATATCCTGAAGCGTCTGGTTTACAACTTCCAACTGTTCTTCAAAATTAGAATGGGATATATCTACCACATGGAGAAGTAAATCAGCTTCACGTACTTCGTCAAGAGTCGATTTAAACGATTGAATCAAATGATGAGGTAACTTCCGTATAAATCCAACTGTATCGGATAATAAAAATGGTAAATTGTTTATTATTACTTTTCTGACCGTTGTATCCAATGTTGCGAATAGTTTATTCTCAGCAAAGATATCGGATTTACTGATTAAATTCATCAAGGTAGATTTGCCTACATTGGTATATCCAACCAAAGCTACACGTACCATTTTTCCACGATTCTTGCGTTGTGTGGTCATTTGCTGGTCAATATCTTTCAAATTTTGTTTCAACAATGAAATTTTAGTAAGAATAATCCGGCGATCTGTTTCTATCTGTGTTTCCCCGGGACCACGCATCCCTATGCCACCCTGCTGACGTTCAAGGTGAGTCCAAAGTCTGGTTAATCGTGGCAACATATATTGGCATTGGGCCAGCTCTACCTGCGTTTTTGCATTGGCAGTCTGTGCTCTTTTTGCAAAGATATCCAAAATAAGGCTGGTTCTGTCCAAAATTAGTACCTGCAATTCAGCTTCGATATTGCGAAGTTGTTTAGGCGATAATTCGTCGTCAAAGATAACGACGCCAATTTCGTTTTCTATAACATAGTTTTTTATTTCAATTAATTTCCCCGGGCCAACAAAGGTTTTCGGGTTTGGAAATTCAAGTCGTTGGAAGAAGAGCTTCTCCGGCGAAGCACCTGCTGTTTCAGCCAGAAAAGCCAGTTCATCGAGATACTCCCTGGCTTTTTCTTCTTTTTGGTTTTGGGTAATTACCCCCACCAATACTGCTTTTTCTTCGTATATTTCTGTTTTCATAGATACTTTTTTTTCAAAAAAAATGGTTGGTAAATCCAACCTGCTTGTGTGTTTTAGCTGGTTCTGTAATAAAAAATGAACGTATGGCATGCACTTATAAGGAACCAAAGTTATTAAAAACCAAATAATTAAATTGATTTGAATAAACTAACTGA
>Ga0302204_1000484_pt1 | contig 12698 bp, 12 predicted proteins | sample II_Fen_E1_2_FD_194578 | JGI IMG/M metagenome (GOLD analysis project Ga0302204, IMG submission 194578) | Peat permafrost microbial communities from Stordalen Mire near Abisko, Sweden - II_Fen_E1_1 | ecosystem: Environmental > Terrestrial > Soil > Wetlands > Permafrost | place: Sweden: Abisko...
TCCACAGAATAATGCACAACCGTCACAACAAAGGACTGTAACTCCACAGAATACTACTCCGCAACCGGTACAGCCAAGGAATGTTACTCCTCAAAACAGGACTGTTCAACCAAATCAACAGCGGACAGTAGCTCCACAACCTGTACAACAACGGACAGTAAGTCCACAGAATACTCCTTCGCAGCCTGTACAACAACGGAATATAGCTCCACAGAATAATAATGCACAACCTGCACAACAACGGACAGTAACTCCACGGAATGCACCTTCACAACCTGTACAACAACGGACAGTAAGTCCACAGAATACTACTCCACAACCCGTACAACAGCGGATTGCGGCTCCACAGAATAATAATCCGGGACAGAGAACACCTGATCCGGCAAATACTCAAAAACAATCAAGGCCTGTTCAATCGCAAAAGGTAAAAACGTCATTTAACAGACCTGCCAGACAACAGAAATCGATTAAACAACAGGTTAAAAAAGAACAGGAGAAGACTCCTGATGCAGTTACTGACAAAAAATAAGCCGGGTAGTAATTTCTATGTCTGCGATGAATCTGGTCGATAGTCTCAGTTTTAAAACCTGAGAACCCAAAAAAGTTATTTTAATTTTTAAATAACTGGTGAAAGAAAAACATTCATTGCAAATAAGCTGATAAATTGAATTATTAAAACATCATTTTATATTTGAGAAATGAAAACAAACAAGAAACTGGGTATTTATATAGATTATACAAAAGCCTTTTTAATGGAATTTGAAAACAAAAAGATCGTTTCAAGAAATATTGAATTTGAAGAGAAAGGAAACGGAGTAGACATTCCTGAAAATAAACAGGCTATTTCCGGGTCCGGTAATCAAGAACAGCATCTTCAATCAGGCTATTATCTTGAGATAAGCGATATCATCAGGAACTATAATCAGGTTGTTTTGTTTGGTCCGTCGAATTTTAAAAATGAGCTGTTTAAACTGTTGGAATTTGACCATGATTTTGATAATATCAAGATTCAAAATGTAAATACCGATAAAATGACTGATCTTCAATACCACAGTTTTGTAACAGAGTATTATAAGTAATCAAACAGTATTAGATGGAAAATTTCTGGGCTTATTCACTAACAGTCTTTATGGCCTTTTTTGCCATTATGAATCCAATTGCTAATATCCCTATTTTTGTAAAGCTTACCGAAGGACTGACTGAAAAAAAGAAAAAAGAAATCGCAAAAACGGCTTGTATTGTTGCCTTTTTAATTGTATTTTCATTCATATTGATTGGTCAGTACATTTTCCAGATTTTCGGACTTACTATTCCTGCTTTTAAAGTTTTTGGAGGAATTCTTATATTCTTTATCGGGTTCGAAATGTTACAATCCAAGAAGCCGGGGGCTAATATGGAAGGGGATACATCTTTTGATGATGGATTAGCTATTTCACCTTTAGCTATTCCAATTTTAGCAGGTCCGGGCACAATAGTTACTGCAATGAATTTTGTTGTAAAAGCAAGCCTTCTGTATTTAGGAATTACAATAGTCATATTTGCATCCATTGTATTAATGACCTATTATGCATTTGTTTACAGTGGTTATATTGTCCGGTTCGTAGGTGACAAGAGGTTCGTAATCGTCGGTAAAATCATGGGATTGATTATTGGAGTATTGGGTGCAAACATGTTAATTCAGGGAATAAAACTGGCATTTAGCCTTAAATAATATAGTAAGAGCATTAAATTGTTTAATAAATAGAAGAAATGAAAATTATCGGTATTCTTATCATGATAGCCGGGTTGGGATTAACTGTATTTACTGCCTTTAGTTACTTTACCCGGGAAAAAGTGTTAGAAATTGGGACAGTTGATATTTACAAAAATCAACCTCATTATCTTAATTGGTCGCCATTTATTGGTATTGCCATTATGGTGATTGGTGCATTTGTAGTATTGCAGGCAAGAAAAAAATAAATGATTCAATGTGCCTGTTTTAAATTGTATATAAGTAATAGTTTATAAGTTTACTTAATATAACGAATCTGTTTTAAATGTTGCAATGTCAAGTTACTCTCTGGCTAAAGATTAAAATTATCAATGCTTTATGATTTACACCTAAAGTATGATAATCGTTTAATTTTACCTTCTGATTAAAAAATACTCCAAGATATTGAACGAAACGAACATAAGACTGTTTTATTAATACAATTAAATTTAAATGGTTTATCCCTAATTTAGCTAGCAACTTTTAATGAAATGGCCATATGAAAAACAATGAAAATGATTCAAGTAAAACGATTCAAGAGATTGTAAATAAATTAAATAGTGGGAGTGAAGGGTATCCTGTATACCCCGAAAGTGAAGATATTTACAATAAATTCAAAAAGGAGAAGAAAATTGATCCGGAAGATATTACCAAGACAAAAGAATTGGTAATTGTTAGAAAAGAAAACGTAGAGGATTTTAGTGAGGCTGTTATTATAAATGACCTGGATATACCCGGATTTGAATCGGAAGAAATTGAAGAAGTTGCCGGGATAGAAGATGAAGAAAATAATTATTTAAGTCAGGAAGAGAATGATCATATTGAACCCGAAGAAAACCTGGGTTATTAAAGATGTCCAAAATGCTATTCTCTTTTCATTTTTATCTGAAATAGACCTTTTTAATTCATAACAGCAATGAAATTATTAAGCAATCATGAAAACGAACAAAATAAAAAAAGTGTTGATAGCATTGGATTTTGATCCTACTGCTCAAAAAGTTGCCGAAGTTGGTTATTCATTTGCCAAATCATTGGGCGCTGAAGTTACACTATTCCACGTTACAGTGGATCCATTTTACTATTCTGCGATAGAAAGCTTTCCTATTGAAGGGTATACCGGCTCATTAATTACCCCGTTACAAATACTAAACACTGATGAGACTAAAAAGGAATCAGGGTTGTTTCTTGATAAAATTAAACTACATTTGGGTGATGATACTGTGCATACACTGATTAAAGAAGGTGATTTTGCTGATTTAATTCTAAAATCGGCAGAAGAACTTAAAACAGACTTGATTGTAATGGGATCGCATAGCCGGAGATGGTTGGATGATATTCTAATGGGAAGTGTGACAGAACAAGTTTTACATCATACGACTATTCCCCTTTTCATTATTCCAACCCATAATACAAAGAAATAAAAGAGGCTTTGCTCAAAGTTCTTTACAATAAAATGTATTAGTATCCCAAATACTAATACCAGGATAAAATTTTGTTTTTAAAATGATATTCTATCTGAATTATTCCTTTAAAGGTTTAAGTTGATCTGTATTTTCTTTAAATTATATTTTTTCTAATGAAACACGAAGATTTTGAAGTAAAAATGTTGGGAAAGGGAACATTTATGTCACCCTTAAAGCCAACATTTCATCCTGATGGGCTTTCATTTCGATTTGTAGAAAATGATAGGGTTTTATTCAGTTCATCACTTGAGACTTATAAGGATTGTCAGAAAACAGGAGAAGTACCTATTTCGTTCGAAAAGGCAGGTCCTCATAAGCATCTTTATTTCGAGGCTAAAAAGACCAAAGTTGCCATTGTTACTTGTGGTGGACTTTGCCCCGGAATTAATAATGTGATACGAAGCCTGGTAAATCACCTTCATTACCGGTACCATGTAAGCAATGTGATAGGAATACAATATGGGTTCGAAGGGTTTATTGACAAGTACAATCATCCAATTATTGAATTAACCCCTGAAAGTGTCGATACGATTGATATGTTTGGCGGAACAATATTGGGCTCTTCACGTGGGGCACAGGATATAAAAGAGATAGTAGACAAGTTATGTGAACTGGACGTAAATATCCTGTTTTGTATTGGAGGTGATGGGACATTACATGGTACACATGCAATTAGCCAGGAAGTGTCGGCACGAAACCTGAATATCTCGGTTTCAGGGATCCCAAAGACTATTGATAATGATATTAATCTGATTGATAAATCATTTGGGTTTGAGACTGCGTTCAGTATAGCGAATGATATCATTCGTTTTGCACATAATGAAGCCAAGGGAGTGTTCAATGGAATTGCTGTATTAAAACTAATGGGGCGTGATTCAGGGTTTATAGCTGCTTATGCTTCACTATCCATTCAGGAATCAAATTTTGTGCTTATTCCTGAAATGAATTTTGATTTAGAAGGTCCAAAAGGATTTTTAGCTGTATTACGCAAACGTCTAGAGTTGCGGCATCATGCACTTATTGTGGTGGCAGAAGGAGCAGGACAACGTTTTTTTGAAGGTGAAACCTTTGAAAAGGATGCATCGGGAAATATTAAAAACAAAGACATTGGATTGTATCTGAAAGAAAAAATAACGGAGGATCTTCAATCGCGCAATTTCCCTTTCTCTCTTAAATATATCGACCCTAGTTATATCATACGTAGTGCTCCGGCCAATGCAAACGACAGCAAATTTTGCGGACTGCTTGCACAGAATGCTGTACATGCTGCTATGGCTGGAAAAACAGATTTTGTTGTCGGTCATTGGAACCATCTGTTTACACTTTTGCCTATCTCAATCGCTGTTTCAGAAAAAAACAGGATTGATATGAACGATGAATTATGGTGGAATGTACTTGAAACAACCGGACAGCCGGTATCGATGATAAATGATGATAATAAGTCTATTATTCATGTCAATAACATAGAATCGTGATTTTCACATGAAGTTATTTTATAGATTATTTCTTTTGCAACATTAGGTTATTCAATTCTTTCAATAACCGTCATATTATTACTCATATTGAAGGACTTTTATCAATAATAAATAGGATTTATAATAATAAATGTTTATTTTATTCGTAATTTTGTAAGTCTAATAGATGTAGTTTCTCACTCAGGTAAGCTGATTTCAACAATTAAATTGTATGCAGGAAAAAGCAAAAAAATCAAAAACATTAGTTGCATCGAAAGTGAAACCTTCAGATTCAATAAATAGTCTGTTCCCGATTGTATGTATCGGAGCTTCGGCAGGTGGACTTGAAGCATTGGAGCAGTTTTTGATAAATGTACCCTATAACAGTGGAATTGGGTATGTTGTTATTCAACATCTGGATCCTACACAAAAAGGGATGTTGCCTGAGTTACTGCAGAGAATTACTAAAATGGAAGTTGTTCAGGTTAAAGACAGAATGCCTGTGCAACCTAATTGTGTGTATGTTATACCACCTAACAAGAGCATGTCAATTTTAAAAGGAACACTGCATTTGTTTGATCCGGTAGAATCGCGCGGACTACGTTTGCCTATAGATTTTTTCTTACGATCACTGGCTGATGACCGAAAAGAACTTGCTGTTGGGGTTATTCTTTCGGGTATGGGTTCCGATGGTAGCATTGGTTGCCGTTCACTGAAAGAGAAAAATGGCATTGTGATGGTTCAGGAACCTTCCAATGCAAAATTTGACAGTATGCCACGAAATGTTATTGATTCAGTTCTGGCTGATATAGTGGCTCCTGCTAATGAATTGCCTGTGAAACTTCTGGAGTTCATAAAACATGTACCTACTGTAAAGTTAAATATGGAGGTTGATATCAAAGATCAAAGTGCACTGGATAAAATAATCATTTTATTACGAAACCATACAGGGAACGATTTTTCGTTATATAAAAAGAATACTGTTTATCGTCGTATAGAAAGACGAATGAGTGTTCATAAAATTGATAAAATATCCGGGTACGTAACTTTCTTACAATCAAATTTAAAGGAAGTGGATATCCTTTTTAAAGAATTATTGATTGGCGTTACAAACTTCTTTCGTGATTCAGCCGTTTGGGAAAGCTTAGCCACTAAAGTGATACCTGATATACTATCAAAACAACAGGAGGGCACCATAATGAGAGCCTGGGTAGCCGGTTGCTCTACAGGGGAAGAGGCTTATTCACTGGCTATTGTTTTTAAAGAAGCTGTTGAAAAAATAAATCCACATAGTGGTTTTTCATTGCAAATCTTTGCAACAGACCTTGACAATGAAGCCATAGAAACTGCCAGAAAAGGGCTGTTTCCATTAAATATAGCTGCTGACATATCCCCGAAACGGTTAAACCGCTTTTTTGTTACAACAGATGACGGGTATCGGGTAAATGCTGAGATACGGGAAATGATTGTGTTTGCAAAACATAATATCATTTTGCATCCACCTTTTACTAAGGTTGATATACTTACATGCCGGAACCTCCTTATTTACATGGATGCTGAATTGCAAAAGAAATTGTTAGGATTATTTTATTATAGTTTAAACAATGAAGGGTATATGGTGCTTGGGAGTGCCGAATCATTAGGAACCCAGAGTCATTTCTTTGAAACGATTGATAATAAATTGAAGATATTTCAACGATCACAATCTTCAGTATCTCCTGTATTGATTGATTTTCCATCATCTTTTGCCCGTAACAAACAAACTTCTTTAGAAAATCAAAAAATAGTGATACCAACACAAAATATTCAAGCTCTTGCTAATGAAATTCTATTGCAGCATTTCTCGCCTCCGGGAGTTTTAGTCAATGAAAATGGGGATATTGTCTATATCAGCGGTAGAACAGGAAAGTATCTGGAACCGGCAGTAGGAAAAGCAAATATGAATATATTTGCTATGCTGCGTGATGGTTTACGTAACGAGTTTCCAGCTGCATTTCGTCAGGCTTTAATTAAAAAAGAACAGATAGTCTTACGCAATATCAAAGTTGGAACTAACGCAGGAACACAGTTAATTAGAGTAAACATTCAATGGTTGGATAAACCGGAGCCTTTAAAAGGTATGGTTATGATAATTTTCATTGATGAACCTAATGCTCTCCACAAAGAATTGGGTAAAAAAGAGGAGAGGACTTTAACCGTCATTCGTCAATCAGAGTTGGAGAAAGAATTGCAGACAGCACGGGAGGAGGCGCAAAATACTCTGGAAGAAATGCAAACATCGCAGGAAGAACTCAAATCAACGAATGAAGAGTTACAATCCACGAATGAAGAATTGCAATCAACGAATGAAGAGCTTACTACTTCAAAAGAAGAGATGCAAAGTCTGAATGAAGAACTTCAAACGGTCAATGCAGAATTGCAATCGAAAATAGATGAATTCACCCGTGTGGATAATGATATGAAAAACCTGTTAAACAGCACGGATATTGCCACATTATTCCTTGATAAAGATCTTAATATAAGACGTTATACTGATCAGGCAACTAAAATTTTCAAACTGATAAAGAGTGATATTGGAAGACCTTTTACTGATCAGGTATCAGATCTTATTTACCCTGATCTGGCTTCTGATGCACATGAAGTATTGAGAACATTAGTATTTGTGAAAAAGCAAATTGAGACTAAAGATGGACGTTGGTTCTCTACACGCATAATGCCTTATAGGACTTTCGACGATAGAATTGATGGTCTTGTCATTACATTCTTCAATATTACGGATCTAAAACAGTTGGAAGAAGAATTGCACGATAAAGAACAGATGAATCAAATGATTTTAAATACATCTTCTGATATTATTGTGAAAATATCAAACAAATGGAGAATACTGGAATTTAATCCTGCTGCTGAATTGTATTTTGGTAAAAAATATAAAGAAATAATAGACCAAAATTTCATTCAATTATTTGTTCCCAATATTGAACAAAAGAAGATTGAAAATGATTTGAATAAGTTAATGAAGGATAGAAATACGACAAGCTATAAAATACCGGTATTTGTTTCAGGAGGGAATAAAGAGCTTATTGATTGTGTTGTAAATATTCATCATAACAATTCGAAAATAGCTACTGAAATGATATTTATTGCTAAAAATAGCCAACACCATGAATAACGAAGAAAAAGAATCGTATACTGATGCCCAGTTACTGCGAATAAAAGCAGAAACAGAACTGAAATCAAAACAACGGGAAACAGGAATTCCGGAAACAGAAATAGATATAAAAAAACTCTTGCATGAACTGCAGGTTCATCAGATAGAACTCGAAATGCAGAATGAAGAATTACGTGAAGCAAATCAAGCTACTGAATTGGCTCTTAAAAGATTCACTATGTTGTATGATTTAGCTCCTATGGGTTATTTTACACTGGATCAGAATTCCAATATCTGTGAATTGAACTTTACCGGTGCTGAAATGCTTGGAGAAAGACGTTTTAGTTTGATAAACACAAACTTTAAGCTGTTTGTGGAAGATGATTATAAAGTTGTTTTTAGTGATTTCTTTAATAAAGTGTTTTCGAGTAACTATAAAGAATCATGTGTGGTTCAGCTTGGTTATGACAATAAATCATTGGGCCGTGTCTATATGGAAGGTGTTGTTACCGGTGATGATAAAAATTGCCTTTTGTCTGTAGTTGATCTTTTAAATTTACAAAAATAGGTGATTGAATGATTTGTTTTTGTTTTTTGAAAAAGAGAAAAATATCTACCTCTAAAGTATGCCAAAACAACGGTTATGTTCAGATATTTCTATCCTGCTAAAAAGTGATATATGTTCTTTTCTTAAATTTTAAATGGCATACTTTTGCGTAAACTTATCTGACAAGTGTAGTTTGAAGTTCTTTTGCATGAAAACCAGTTATCCCAATAATTCAATCGTTTTACTTCTTTTGTACTTCCCCCTTTTTAGCTTCTTCTTCCTTTTGGGCTGCTTTTTTAGCTTTCCTGTTGAAATATCCTCTGAAGAGAAAATTGTGTTTTGCTGCCGTCATATTCTCATCAAATCCTCTTGATCCTCTTTTCAGGTTTATCAAAGTCAAATTCAAATTCTCCGCCATAGTAGAATCTTTAATTAACCGCCCAAGTGTTCCTTTTCCCTTATTAATATCAACCATAATTTCTGAAAGTTGATGTGAAATAACTTCAGCGTTATGCGCCGTTATTTTCAAACTGGCTATCATTGTGTCCGTTCCTTGTAGTCCGTTGGAAATGTTTTTAAAATTTGCTATCGTCTTACTCAAATTATTGGCCATAGTTGGATCCTGAATCAGACGCCCAAGTGTTCCATCTCCACTATTAATTTTATTTATAATTACAGTAAGTTGATGTGATATCACTTCAGCATTACCAGCTGTTACTTTCAAACTTGTCATCATAGCGTCTGTACCAACTAATCCTTTAGAAGCCAGCCTTAGATTTGCAATGGTTTGATTCAAATTCTCTGCCATGATTGAATCCTGAATTAATCGACCGAGTGTCCCATTTCCACTGTTAATCTTAAATGTAATCTCAGACAGTTGACGTGATATGGCTTCAGCGTTTAGTGTCGTCACATCCAGTCTGGCCATAATGGCATTTGTTTCAATGGGTTCTATTGATGGAAGGCTTTGTCCATCTCTGGCTAATGGTGAGTCGGAACTACCTTGTATGATAATTATAATTTTATCGCCAATTATTCCTTCTGACCCTAATGTCACTTTACAGTCCGATTTAATAAACTGCCACACATCTTTTTTGATCAACATATCAACCCTTACTGTTGTATCGTTAATAATGGCAATATTGTCGACAGTACCAACATTGATCCCGGAAAATCGAACGTTGTTACCTATCTGTAATCCACTCACATTTGAAAAGGTAGATGTAAGTTTAAAAACAGGATTAAAAAGATTTTTTTGTTTTCCAATGATAAAAACAGATATAACTAAGAGTGCAAGCCCTCCAGCAACAAATAACCCAAGTCTGAATTTAAAACTTTGTGTATGTATACTCATGTTGATATGTTTAATCTTTTAGACACTCAGTGGTCTAATTTAATGCTTATTTGACTCTTTGTCTTAGCCTTATCTTTTATTCAAATTAGCTGAAATAACTTCCATAAAACTTGTTACACAAATTCTCACAACTAATGCTGATCAATATTAGTTGTGACTATTGCTGTCTTATTTAAAATCAGATAATTCTATTTTTTCGACTTCTCTTCTACAGCCTTTTTTGCATCTGCCTTCTTTTGGGCTGCCTTTTTTGCTTTCCTATCAAAATATCCTTTTAAGAAGAAATTATGTTTGGCAGCTGTCATATTTTCATCCAAGCTTTTAGAACTGTTTTTCAGATTCGAAACTGTTTTATTTAGATTCTCAGCCAGTGTTTTATCCTGAATTAATCGACCGAGAGTCCCCTTGCCAGTATTTATCTTCGTCATGATTTCTGCCAGTTGTTTAGTAATAACTTCAGCGTTGCCGGCAGTTACACGTAAACTGGACATGATGGCATCAGTTTCTACCGGTTCGCTTGATTCTAATCGCTGACCTTCTTTGACTAAAGGTGCCTCGGCACTTCCCTGCGAAATAGTTACCAGTTTATCTCCAATAACTCCTTCGGAACCAATGGCAACTCTGCAATCCGATTTTATAAATTGTCGGACTTCTTCTTTTATAATTAAATCTGTGCGTACTGTAGAATCGTTTATGATAACGATATTATCTACTGTTCCCACATTTATGCCCGAAAAGCGGACATTATTCCCTATTTGCAAGCCTCCTACATTTTGGAAAGTGGATGTAATCTTGAAAACAGGATTAAATAAGTTCTTTTGTTTTCCGATAATAAATATCGCGATGACAAACAATGTCAAACCTCCGGCTACAAAGAGCCCTAAGCGAATTTTAAACTTTTGAGAATGCGTATCCATAATTTGGTTGATTAGTTGATTAGTTGACTGGGTAATTATTTTTTTTGCTCCTAGTCTTTTTACCTTTATTTAAAAAATGATTTGATAACTTTATCCGTTGATTTTTCAAATTCAGCAGTATTACCTTCAGCATACACTTCACCGTTTTGCAACATAATAAGTCGGTTGGCTGTAGTGCGTGCACATTCAATATCATGTGTGATAATGATGGAGGAGGTTTTATATTTTTTCTGAACTTCATTAATAAGCAAGCTTATCTCGTCTGATGTTACAGGATCAAGTCCCGTTGTCGGTTCATCATACAAAATAATCATTGGGTCAACTACAATGGTTCGTGCCAGACTTATTCTCTTACGCATACCACCCGATAGTTGCGATGGCATTTTATCCATGGCATCTGCCAAACCGACATTCTCCAGCACTTCTTCAATTTTTGCATCTCTCTCTTTTTGTGTGAGATGTGCTTTAATTCTTCGTAATGGGAATTCCAGGTTTTCTTTCACTGTCATGGAATCATATAAGGCTCCACTTTGAAAGAGAAAACCTATTTTCTGACGAATTTCACCTAATTCTTTTACTGTTAGTGCTGTGACATCATGACCAAATACCTTAATAGTTCCACTATCCGAGCGCAATAGACCAACAATACATTTAATTAATACTGATTTACCACTGCCCGACTTACCCAGTACCACTAAGTTCTCACCGGCGTAAAGATTAAATGAAAGATTTTTCAAGACTTCTTGACTCCCGAATGATTTACACAAGTTGCTTATTTCAATAATAGCTTCCCTTGTTTTTGCAGGTTCTTTCAATAGCAATTCTGTTTCTTCTTTTTTCATAATTACAGCATATCAGTTATTTGTACAGCAATCATATCAACTATTAATACCAGCAATGATGCCAGTACTACAGCCGAATTGGCTGCTTTCCCCACACTCTCTGTTCCACGCCCTGCATTATATCCTTTGTAGCAACCTACCAATCCGATAACCGATCCAAAGAAAAATGATTTTACAACCGCCGGTAACAAATCAATAAATCCTATATGGCTAAATGCTTGTGAGAAGAACAATACAAGCGATACATCTCCTTTTATATTTGCACCAAACCAACTTCCAATAATACCAAGTCCATCGGCATATAAAATTAATAAAGGAATCATAAATGTTGCTGCCCATACTCTGGTAACAACTAAGAACCTCATTGGATGAGTGGAAGATACTTCCATAGCTTCAATCTGTTCGGTTACTTTCATACTTCCCAGTTCGGCCCCCATGCCTGAAGCAATTTTCCCTGCACAGATAAGAGCTGTAATAACCGGACCCATTTCACGAATCAATGAAACTGCCACCATTCCGGGAAGCAAGGTATCTGCACCAAAACGAACAAGTGCTGGACGAGATTGAATGGTCAGGACAAAACCCATAATAAAGCCAGTAACCGATATAAGTGGCAATGATTTATATCCAATGGAGAAACATTGACGAAAGAATTCTTTTCCTTCAAATTTACGCGAAAATGTTTCTTTTATAAAGCGGACAATAAACAGGATTACATCAGCAAAATCAGTCAAAAAATTGTTTGCAATAGCTGTTTTTGCTATTGTGTTTTCGCTTAACTTCATTGAATGACGCACAACAATTTGTTTTGCTTTTGAAACAGGGATATTGATTTTCATTTTGAGGTTTTTTTGAATTATTTTTTAGCTATATATTCTAAATCTGCAGTTAGTTTCTATTCGTTTGTTCTCCCAAACTTCATAAATTTTAATAGTACAAATTTAGTTGGTATTTTAAGTAGATGTATTACATAACTTTAGGAATAACTTACATGATTCACACATTTATCATTCGCCTATAAAGCTTACAATTTTCAAAGAACAAACTTTTTGGGGGATTGCTCAGAAATGATCTTTTAGATTGTTACTTCATATAGTATTGATTACTATTGTATTTCTAAACTAAGTATGTGAATTATGTAAGTTGTTTCTCTAATTGTGTAATATCTTATAAAATAAAAGCACATATCTTTACATTCTCAATATTTAGAAATATAAACTATT
>Ga0302204_1000495_pt1 | contig 12479 bp, 9 predicted proteins | sample II_Fen_E1_2_FD_194578 | JGI IMG/M metagenome (GOLD analysis project Ga0302204, IMG submission 194578) | Peat permafrost microbial communities from Stordalen Mire near Abisko, Sweden - II_Fen_E1_1 | ecosystem: Environmental > Terrestrial > Soil > Wetlands > Permafrost | place: Sweden: Abisko...
ACCTGTCGAATCAACTAGACCCTATATTGATGGAAGCTTTTTACGAGCAACGTCTGACACTTACTTTAGCCAAATTATTAGATGCAAAGAAGCCGGAAATTATGAAAGAAAAATTTCCCCAAGCATACCGTCATTTCGAAAAGTCACAAGCATTATATGACAAAGTAGATAATTTAGGATATGAGAATTTACCAGAAGGAATTTACGCTCGTTGGTTAGAGCATATAAACAAACTGAAAGAAAAAGAAAAAGAAAATAAACGTAAAACCATTCTTACAAACGGAGTAAAATAAAAAAAATAAACAGAACGAATTGAACACTTAACGTCTTATCCGTTTCTGAGTGATATTCAAAACAGTGGGTTTACGAAGTTTCATTTCCAACATTAACTTTGTTAGAGTTCAAAAGAGAGACAAGCGCAATTTTGCAACTGCTCATAGTTTCATTTGTAATGTGGCATATTAGAGAGAAAAAATAAGAAATATGAAGGAACTTATTTTAGCGTTAGGACTTATTGTTTTAATTTTCACCTTTAGTGGTTGTAGACAACATATTGACATTAAAGATTATATCGACTAAGAATCATCGTTAGAATTAAAGATTGGAAATCAACTTAAACATATTGACACCATTCAAGTGAATTCAAATAAATACATAAAATTAATTGAATGGGGTAAGAAAAATACAAATGGCTGGCATTTGACTCCGGTATCTTACATTGCTGAGATTTATGTTGGGCAACGAAATTTTCGACTATTATATACTTCCGGAACTAAAGGAGTAGTTATCGGATTTACAGATAAAAAAGGTAACTCCAAACAATATTCAAAGACAACAAAGAAAGGTGAACTTGACTTTTTGAAAGAAAGAGAATGAATAATATAGTACTCCCCATTGGGTCATCGGACACAACACATTTTTTTATCGCATGGTACTTCGAGCCCTGGTACCCACTCAAAAAAAATGCGTTGTGGTAGTGTTTGATAATGTTGAAAAGTAAGAATAATTTTTCGGAAAAGTTTCTTACTTTTTTTTTATAGTTCGACTAACTGAAAAATTATTTCCTGCTTTACAACATTTAAAGACTTTCAATGTTTATGTTTTATGTTTCAGTTTTGAGATGAATGCCCAAAAATAATATGCCTATTTTTAGGGACATTATTTCTTTTAAAAAAAAACAGTCAAACTATTTCTGAATTGGTACAACGGATAAACTACATTCAGCAAAAGAATTATTTTGCTTATCGCCGGAATAAAAACAATTCATTCATGAGTATTCTGGTACAAAGTGTACAACTAATCTGATTGAAAGTGTACAACTTTTGGTGATTATAAATTACGCAAAATGTTACTGACATTCTGACACAAAGTGTACAACTTTGTAAGATAATAAAGGTAAATCCTTTTGTGGAGTGGGTATAATATTGACCTTTGTGTTAAATAAAAACACAAAGTAGATTGTCAAACAAACCCACAAATATGTTGCGACTAAAAAGAGTTTTACAATTATTAATAAATGGCGAGAGCAAACCTCGTGTGTAGGAATTGCTTGTATAAATTTACTCAATGAACGGTTTAGATATACATATCCTATAGTATATTGAAAATATGAAAATCCAATATGCTTCCGACTTACATTTGGAATTCCCTGAAAACAAGGCATTCCTGAAAGCAAACCCGATACAACCAGAGGGCGATATATTGTTGCTGGCAGGTGATATCGTTCCTTTTGCAGTATTAGAAAAAAACAGTGACTTTTTCAGTTATCTTTCTGATAATTTTGGGGCTACCTACTGGATTCCCGGCAATCACGAATATTATCATTTTGATGCATCAACAAAAAGTGGTTTGTTGAATGAGAAAATACGGAGCAATGTTTTTCTGTTCAATAATACATCAATAGTTCATGAAGATGTGACTTTTCTTTTCTCTACACTATGGTCAAAAATAAATCCGTCTTATGAATATCAAATAGAAAGGAGCATGAGTGATTTTCATGTCATCAAATACGGTGAGTATAAATTTTCGTCACAACACTATAATAGATTACACACAGAAAGTCTCAACTTTTTGAAACAAGAGTTGGAAAATAAAACAACTACGAAAAATGTTGTTGTAACGCATCATGTGCCAACTTTAATGAATTATCCCGAAAAATTTAAAGGTGACATTTTGAATGAAGCCTTTGCTGTTGAATTATTCGATTTGATTGAAACCTACGGTCCCGATTATTGGATATATGGCCATACACATGGTAATACGCCTGATTTTGAAATAGGAAAAACCCGATTACTTACAAACCAATTAGGATATGTAAAGTACGCAGAGCAATCAGGTTTTAGTGGTGATAGAAAATTTATTTTATAATATAGTATTGTATTTCAATATAATTGCATTATATTTGCACAATATCATTACTAATGCAATCATGCACAATAAATGATATTATATTATATAATAGCATTTTAAATGGAAGAACTAAAAAAATACTTTGAAAACACATTGGGTGTAGATGTGGTAATAAAGCCCTTACAGGAAGATAAAATGAAAGGGTTGCCCTATTTTGTGAAGGGGATCTATAATTTATTCACTACTGAATTATTTGGGTATGAAATCCTTTTGGTTGAAGTGAAAGAAGATATTACAGCGGACAGACTAAGAAGGCAATTAGACATCATTCAAACTACAATTCAACTTACAGCCATTGCAGTTTTAAAACCAATTGAGGCCTATAACCGATTGAGGTTGATTGAAAAGAAAATACCTTTTGTTATTCCAGGCAAACAAATGTATATGCCCTCTTTACTAATTGATTTAAAAGAATTTGGTGTAACTCCAAAAGAAAAACAAGAAGTAATGCAGCCTGCAGCGCAACTGTTATTATTGTTTCATTTGCAAGTAGAGTCGTTAGAAGGTCTGAATTTGAAAACGATTGCCGAAAAAATCGATTACAATGCAACAACCGTTACCCGTGCTGTAAACTATTTATCAATCAACAACCTTTGTAAATTACAAGGAACAAAAGACAAATTTCTAAACTTCAGTTTCTCAAAAAAAGAACTCTGGAGGAAAGCAGAACCTTTGATGTTTAATCCAATCAAAAAAACTAAATATTACGCAGGAATTCTGAAAGACAAGCATTTACAAAAATCAAATATCAATGCACTTTCCAATTATTCCGATTTGAACCCAACAGCAATGGAATTTTATGCAGCAAAACCAGGGTATATCCAGCTACTTAAAGATGAAAATCCCGACAGAATTGGTCAAATGGAAGGTAATATTTGCATAGAAGAATGGAAATACGATCCTGCAAAGTTAAGCCACACTAAATTTGTTGACCGGTTTTCACTGTATTTGTGCTTTAGAGAGAATAAAGATGAGCGTATAGAAAATGCTTTAGAACAATTAATTGACAAAGTAGAATGGTAAGAGGATTGGATATATTCAAGAAATACTTTGAAGCATACCCTGATAATTATATAATTATCGGGGGTACTGCTTGTGATTTGATATTAGACGAAGCTGGCTTCATTCCCCGTGCAACGAAAGACATTGATATTATTCTGATAGTTGAAGCTTTGAATGCAGGATTCGTAAAACAGTTTTGGCAGTTTATTGTAGATGGAAATTATGAACGTAAGGAAAAAAACGAGGATGAACGTAAGTATTATCGTTTTATGAAACCAAAAAATATCAAATTTCCATTTCAGATTGAACTGTTTGCAAGAAACCCCGATTTGTTGGACTTTGACGGACAATCCTACCTTACTCCCATTCCGGTAGATGATAACTTAACCAGTCTTTCAGCCATAATAATGAATGATGACTATTATCACTTTATGTTGGAACACAGCGTGCTTGGAAATGGATTACACCTGGCTAATATTGAAGCGTTGATATGCCTAAAAGCAAAAGCATATCTTGAAATTACTGAACGTATTGCCAATGGAAGCAAAGAAGATGCTAAACAACTTCGAAAGCACAAGGGAGATGTGTTTCGATTGGCGGTAATGCTAACTGGAAATGATGAATTTAAACTTCCGGAAAGTGTGAAAGCTCACTTACAAGCTTTTGTTGATGTCATTACAGAAGAATTGCCAGACAAAGCAATTTTTAAAGAAATAGGACTGAATTCAATATCGGTAGAAAATATTTTGAAGCAGCTTATCAAAAGCTTTGAATTGAATGATTAATAACAGCATCCAATATATAGAAAACCTATGAAATTTGTTATTAAAAATAATGCGAGCTTCCATTCGTTCCGGCAAAACTGAGAATAATTCCCCGAAAACCACTTATGAGTTTAATACGTGTTTAGTTTTAGATTAAAGCATAAAAGTCACAACAGGTTTTCCAATAGGGACATCAGTCACAACCCATTTTTTTATCGCCTGACACTTCGAGCCCAGGTATCCACTCAAAAAAATGCGTTGTGATTGAGTTTGATAATGTTGAAAAGTAAGAATAATTTTTTAGTGAAGATTTTTACTTATTTTTTATAGTTCGGCTAACGGAAAAATTATTTCCTGCTTTCCAACATTTAAATACTTTCAATATTTATGTTTTATGTTTTAGTTTTGAGATAAATGCCCCAAAACAATATGCCCGTTTTTTTGAAACTTCATTTCTGGAAGCAAAGAAAACAGGCAAACTGTTTTTTAATAGGGACAGTGGATAAACTACATTCAGCAATTAAATTATTTTGCTTATCGCATGAATAAAAATAATTCATAAGCTAAAAGAAGTTCCGGAATTAAGCACTTTGTGCAATTTGAAACTTGTTTACACTTCGTGTTTGGGAAAGGAAGTGTTTACATTTATTTTTGACTATATTTTATGTTGACTTGTTGACAAGATTGCTTGTTGAATTGTTAATATGTATACAAACTTTCTTGTTGTCAAACTTTCATGTTGCCATGCTTTCATGTTGTCATTGTTTCAAGATTTCAAGGTTTCAAGGTTTCAAGATTTCATGTTGTCAAGGTTGCAATACTTCTTGAAACCAATCTATCAATCATTAAAAACTTCTATCAATTTCTCAGGATTTATTGTTTATAATAAAGTTGTAAAGCAATCTTTCGAGCAAATAAAATAACAAGAATAGAACTTTTTTTAAACTGTCTTTGATTGTCTCAGCATGACCACTTTTGTCTTACATATAGCAATGGCATAACTCATAATGAGAAACTAATTTTGCACTGTCATTTATAAACTCAGTGAGAGGTACATTTAAAGCAATCAATAAGGCTAATCACATTTGCATTTAGCAAATGGCAAGTTGTATTTTGAGCTGCTTGAAATTCTTTCAGCAGCTCAAAATTACTTGCCCTTTCAGGGGGAAAAGCATCCTCCGAAGTCGGTGCTTTAGAAGAATAAATCTCGAAAATGAGTGCTATTCTGTAATTTTACGCCGGAAAATGGATTTACCACTTTTCAGTATGGAATTTAATCGATTTGGTTTTTTTTAAATTGTAAACTCTTGAATTTTGAAAAGATCTAGTGAAGGAGTTTATCGTATATGAGTTTATTGAGTTTTATAAAAAAGAAGAAAAATCAATTTATTGATCAATTTATAATCCTAAATAAATATGAAAGACTCTAATACTACAATTAAATGTTTTAGATAAATGAGATGGAAATAGAAAAACAGAATAATGTCGTAATAAAATTTAGCGTAACCCTATTACCAGTAGTTTTAAAACAAGCATGATTCAATGCAAAAAAAATTCAATAACTTTGGAGGCATATTTGAGTTTAGAGATTACTAAGAAACAATTTCTCTAATCAGCAAAACAGAAATATCAAAATAACACAATATGATTTACATCAAATCCGATATCGGTGGTCGCATTGAAAACCAGGATTCCTTCGGTTCTACACAAACAAAGTTTGGAGAGCTTATAATTATCTGTGACGGTATGGGAGGACATAATGGTGGTCGGCATGCTGCTAATAGAGCTGTACAAATAATTATTGAAGAAGTAACCAAAAGCATTGATATAAATCCTGCTAAAACACTTCAAAAAGCAATTTTAAAAGCGAATGAGGCAATTTTACAAGAAAGCAGTACAAATGCTAGTCTCAAAGGAATGGGATCAACTGTGGTAGCTTTGCTCGTCACTCCCGAAAGAGCAATTTGCTGCCATGTAGGAGATAGTCGAATCTACCAGCTAAGAAAAGGTAAAATACTTCACCGTACCTCTGACCACTCATTGGTCTTTGATTTGGTTCGACAAGGTAAAATGACAGAAGAACAAGCCCGACTTTCAGATAAATCAAATGTTATTACCCGTTCTTTAGGAATAAGCCCGACTGTGAATGTTGAAATTGCTGACAATCTGAGCTACCAAACAGACGATCGTTTTTTGTTGTGTACAGATGGAATTTGGAGTATGATTCCTGAAAATCAACTGATAGAAATGATTTCTGAAGAAGTGGATGTTGAATCTGTAGTTGCTAAATTGGTTGAGAAAATAAATACGATTGGAATTGCTTGTGGTGGAAATCATGACAACTTGACCGTTGCATTGATTGAAATGGAAACAAGCTCAAAATAGAAAGTTGTTTCCAACAAACCGCTTGCACAAAAATACGGTAATAATAATTATTCTCCGTATATTTGTGCAAAACTAGCAATATGGGAACAATAGATGAAATATTTGCGAAGAACAAAGGATATTTGACATCGAAACTAATCCGTGGGAATAGATCACTTTACTATCAGTTGAAAACTATGTTGGAAGCTGAAAAAGTGGTTCAGATAAAACGTGGATTGTATCGTCATATTGATTTTGCCGAAGAAGCCAGTTGGGGTGATGTTTGTAGAATAGCTCCGCAAGCTGTGATTTGTCTTTTCTCTGCATGGAGGTTTTATGAACTGTCTACTCAAATACCAACAGAAATTCATGTTGCCATACCGGCAAAAAACAAAGTGCTTTTGCCGGATTACCCACCTATTAAATTGTATTATTGGGATAAAAGGTTTTATGAAACAGGTAGATTTCAAACAACTTACAATGAAGAACAAATAACAATTTACGACATAGAAAAATCGGTATGTGATGCTATTCGATACCGTAATAAAGTGGGAATTGACTTAACTTCCGAGATCTTGAGGAATTACCTCAAAAGAAAAGACCGAAATTTGGACAAACTAATTAAATATGCTGATAATATGCGTATTGCGAACGTTTTGAACCAATATCTAACCGTGATGATATGAACAACCGAGCAGTTTCAATAAGAGCAAAATTGCTCAATTTGGCTAAAAAGGAAGGAATTGATTTTCAACTTATCATCATTCGTTTTTTGCACGAACGTTTATTATATCGGCTATCGGTTTCTGATTATTCTCAGCAATTAATTTTAAAAGGCGGAGCATTTATTTACGCTATGCAAGGACTAAAAAGTCGACCGACAATAGATGTTGACTTACTGGGAACACAAATATCAAATGATATTGAGATACTTTGTGAGGTATTTAGAGAAATTTGCATTGTAAAGTCTGAAGATGAAGTGGTATTTAATCAGGAAAGCGTTGTTGGAGAATTGATAACCCAACAAGACAAGTATAATGGTGTTCGCCTTTATATCGATGCAACTTTTCATACTATTCGACAACGTTTACAGATTGATGTTGGTTTTGGTGATATTGTTTTTCCGGTAGTACAAGTATTGGAATATCCGATATTGTTGGACGATATGCAAGTTCCGGTTATACTGGCATATTCAAAAGAAACAGTGATTGCCGAAAAGTTTCAGGCAATGATAGAATTATCGGTAGCCAATAGTAGGATGAAAGATTTCTATGATGTATATAAGTTATTAGCTGAAAACGAATTTGACAACGACACATTGGAAGAAGCAATTAAAGCAACTTTTGAAAACAGAGGGACTTCGTATACTGAAAATCATGCGCTGTTTACAGCTGAGTTCGCAACAAATCTACAAAGAAAAAGAAGTTGGACAGCATTTCTAAACAAAATAAACAGAGACAAGGAACTTGAATTTGAAGAAGTTATGCGGTTAATATCTGAGAAATTAATGTCTTCCTGGACGAAAATGAAAGAGTTATAAGACAATATAAATCCATAAAATTTCAACTTTGAACAGATGAATGAAAAACAAACACAACAAATCCAACTCTTTAAATCTTTTTTCAGAGGCAGAGAAGATGTGTTTGCTGTGCGTTGGGAGAATGGAAAGAAAAGTGGTTATATGCCAGCATATACATACGATCCGTACTTATATCGCACTCATAAAATGAGAGGTGGCACTTTTCAAAATTATCCGGACAAAAGATATTTACCTTTATCTGATAAAGAAATTGAGAAGCATTTGAAGGGTGAACAATTGGTTGGAATATACCCATTACTAAAAGAAAATACTTCCTGGTTTATTGCGGCTGATTTTGATGATGATAATTGGTTAGAGGAATGCAAAACATTTTTGAAAGTTTGTATTGAGAACGAAATTCCTGCCTATTTAGAACGTTCCCGTTCAGGGCACGGTGGTCATATCTGGATTTTCTTTGAACAACCATATCCTTCCATTCGAAGTCGAAAAATCATTCTATCTCTATTACAAAAGTCAGGCGTTTTTTCGGTATTCGATAAAAGTTCGAGCTTTGACAGATTGTTTCCAAATCAAGACTTTCATTCAGGAAAAGGATTGGGAAATCTTATTGCATTGCCATTGTACAAAAAAACATTAGAAGAAGGCAATAGCTGTTTTCTTGATTTAAACACCTTTCAACCAATTCAGAATCAGTTTGATTTTTTGAAAAATATCCAACGAATCACTATTAAGAAGCTCGATGAACTTTACCAATCAATTTTGACTTTAACAGATTCAGCATCGGGTAATCTTATCACGACAAACTCGACACATACAGAACTACTATCTGATAAACTAACAATCACATTGAATAATGTGGTCAAAATCAACAGAAACGGCTTGTCAACTTTATTGATAAACTTTTTAAAGGATGAATTGAATTTTGCAAATACAGAATATTTTATAAAAAAGAAAGTTGGCAAAAACACCTTTGATACTGAACGTTATTTTCAGTTTGTAGAAGAAACTGAGAACGAAGTTATCGTTCCTCGTGGTTTTCTGGGTAAGTTAATACGATTTTGCAACGAGAATAATATTTTGTATATTTTCAACGATATGAGAAAAAAGTTGAAGAATATTGACTTTCAATTCAATGCAAAACTTAGAGAACATCAGCAAAGTGCAATAGAAATTGCTTCCAAAAAAGATTTTGGAGTAATAGTTGCACCACCCGGTTCAGGAAAAACGATAGTTGGACTTAAAATTATTTCAGACAGAAGTCAACCGGCATTAATTATTGTCCACCGCAAACAATTGGTAGAACAATGGATTGAACGTATTGAAACATTTCTGGGCATTCCAAAACATGAAATCGGTAGAATTGGGCAAGGGAAAAGTAAGATTGGCAACAAGATTACAATTGCAACAATTCAAAGTTTATCAAAAGAATTAAATAAACCTGAATCAGACAGTTTTACAAACTCATTTGGAACTGTTTTAGTAGATGAATGCCATCATATTCCGGCCAAAACCTATAGAGACACAATTGCCAAACTTCCAACTTATTATTTGTATGGTTTGACTGCTACACCGTTTAGAAAATATAACGTCGGTAAGATTATTTTCTTTCACTTGGGAGAGATTATTGTCGAAATAAAACCTACTGAAATTTCGTCTTACAAACAAGCCAAAATTATCATCCGAAATACGGGACTTGATATTCCATTTAATTCAAAAACGGACCAATTTGAAACACTCTCCAAAATATTGGTTCACGATTCTGGACGTAACAAATTAATTTTAGAAGATATTTTTGTTGAGTTAAAACTCGGTAAGAAAGTGGTCATTATTACTGAAAGGAAAGAACATATTGATACTTTAAATCAATATCTCAAACAATCATATGAAACAATAACTTTAAGTGGAGACGATTCGGAAAGTAACCGAAACTTGAAATGGAAGACACTCAAAGAGGGCAATTATCAAGTACTCATCACGACCGGACAGTATTTTGGCGAAGGATCTGATTTACAAAATGCGAATTCTCTTTTCCTGGTATATCCATTTGCATTTGAAGGAAAACTAATTCAGTATATAGGCAGAGTTCAGCGGTCGGAAGTTACACCTACAATCTATGATTACAGGGATATTAAAATTGATTATCTCAATAAACTATTTCTCAAAAGAAATATCTATTATCGCAAAATAGAGAAACAAGCTTCATTGTTTGATGAACCAATAGAAGAAGCAACAATTCATAAGAATAACCGGAAAATAGAGCTTAAAATAAAAGTTTCAATTGAGGAACTTGATTTTCGTTATGGAAGTGTTGTCTTCAAATATACTATTCCTGAAATACCTGAACCAATAGAATTTGAAATTGAGAATCTTCAGATTAGACCTGAATTTGAGGTTTTGAAGCCTTATTTTGCAAAGACTTTACAAACGAAACTTGTTTCATTTGATATTTATGCGGAATTTGAAAATGGTGAAATAATATCACAACAGGCAACATCAACTGACCTACAGAAAATTAATCAAGAAGTAATCGAAGGTGTTAGATTCAAATTCATCACCAATTCTTTTCTCGGCATGAAGCCTCAAACAGATAATAATCTCATGACGGTTGATGAATTATTGAAAAATGAGAACAGAATTCCTTGCCTTTACAACGATGGTCAGAACTTATTAGACGATTTGCTGAGTCAAAAGAGCTTTAGACATTCAAAACAATTAAAATATTTAGCAAATCGGCATGAAAGAACAATTCTAAAAATCAGATTTGTCCTAAGTCCTTTTTCTTTTGTGTTTTTGCTCTCAGGAGAAAATCAGTTTCATATTGTGTTGGAAACTCTTGATACGGAAGAGGCAACATATTTATGGCACATAGAAAAGTATAAAGCTCAACTTAAATCCCAATTAAAAGTAATAGACGAACATCTTTCAATTATTCGTAACAAGGGAAGGCAAGCATTCCTTGATATCAAGCCAGAAAATTTCAGTAGAATTCTTCATGACTATTCGGATTCTCAGAAAGGATTTGTAATTTGGAAAGATATGTTGGAAGAGAGGATTAATTAAATTACATTAAAAGAGAAACAAAAATTTATGCCTAAAACAAAAAAAGAATTCATTAGTTTACTTGCTAAACACATGAATACAGATGAAGCTACAACAAAACAATGGGTTGAAGGTTACGCAGATACACTGATTGATATTTTCAAAACGGGTGAAGGAGTTACAGTTGAAGGGTTAGGAGGATTTTATGTAGCCAGAAGGAGTTCTGGAACAGCTTTTAAATTCAATCCGAGCCAGAAAATTCGATTTATACTTGGTTGGAGTTCGACTTTTAAAGAAAAATAATAAAAAGTTGCTTCATAAACATGTATAAAATAAATGGTTGCTAATTCAACAAAGAACTAAGTTAGTTCGCCACAAATTGTATACTGAAAAAGAAAAGGGAATCACAGAATTGTTTTTCCCTTTTCTTGAAGAGATTGATAGTTGACAAGAAAAGATATAATGTGAAATTATCTAAATTCTGAACATTTTCTCAATTCCTTGTAATTTTCCTGCAAGTGCCTGCATATCATTGCTTATTTTACTATCAGTGATCCTGGCATAGATTTGTGTGGTGCGGATATTGGTATGCCCGAGCATTTTACTTACAGTTTCAATTGGAACGCCTTTTGCCAAAGTGATGGTGGTGGCAAAAGTATGCCTCGCTAAGTGAAACGTCAGCTCTTTGTCAACTTCACACAAATCACCAACTTCTTTAAGATAGGCATTCATTTTTTTATTACTCAGGATTGGAAGTACCTGGTCATTAACAGACATTCCCTTATATTTTTCAATAATCATTTTAGGAACATCCAACAAGAGTATATTTGATTCAACTTTTGTTTTTTGTCGTTTTGTCATTATCCATAAATTCCCATCAAAAGAAGTACGGACATTCTTTTCTGTAAGATTTTTCACATCAATATAAGCAAGTCCAGTAAAGCAAGAGAATATAAAAATATCGCGAACCAATTCTAAGCGTTTTATTGTAAATTCCTTTTTCAATATCTTTTCAACATTTTCCTGAGTAAGGTAACCCCGATCAACCTTTGCTATATGGATTTTGTAATTAGCATATGGATCAATGAAAATTAATCCATTATTACGGGCAATAAGGATGATCCGTTTGAGAAGTTGCAGGAACTTCGCTGTAGTATTAACCCCGCAACTGGCTTCAGTTAAAAGATAAATCTCGAAGTCGCACAAGAATACGTGCTTAATCTCTTTAAGTGAAATGTCTTTAATCTGATATTTGAACTGAATAAATTTTTGAAGATGTTTACGTGTGACTTCATATTTTTGATAGGTTCCGGCAGATTTGCTAACTCCGACAAGCTTCAGAACATCTTCGTTGTGCTTTT
>Ga0302204_1000499_pt1 | contig 12362 bp, 7 predicted proteins | sample II_Fen_E1_2_FD_194578 | JGI IMG/M metagenome (GOLD analysis project Ga0302204, IMG submission 194578) | Peat permafrost microbial communities from Stordalen Mire near Abisko, Sweden - II_Fen_E1_1 | ecosystem: Environmental > Terrestrial > Soil > Wetlands > Permafrost | place: Sweden: Abisko...
AAGGGTTAGGCTGGAAACCAACGATTTCATTGGAAGAAGGAATCCGTAGAGTGGTTACTGTATATATGAATGAATGATTTTTCATAAATTCATTGCATGTTCTTTATAAATCAATAACATGTTATAAACAAAAAAGAGACTGTCTATTAAATAGATAGTCTCTTTTTGTGTATTAGAATGTTTTGAAAAATAATCATTGATTAATTTAATCAGAGAATATTTGCAAGTAAATGAAAGCCGGTGGTTTGTAAAAAGAGCGGAGATGATGCGGTATTAATCCGGTGGAATTGATTCAAATCATGATTTACCTATAAAATACTGATTAAAATACTCGCGTATAATTATTTTAATCAATTTAAAAATCTAAGTAATATCTTACAATGTTCTTTTATGGTTTTAAAACTCTAATTTAAAATCGACATACTTTTTAAATAATCGCTTTATTTTAAAACATAATTTATTAAATTGGTGTTATATGATCAAATAATTAAAACTATTTAAGCTCAATTAACCAGTCAGTTACTAAATGTGCCAATTCTAGAAATGTTAATTAAATTACTTTGTGTAAAATAAACACACTTTAAATTTGGATATAAAAATAATACCCTTTATATTTGCAGCATAAAACATGTTGTGTTTATGACACCATATGTAAAAAAAAACCTTAAATCACATTGTAAAAATAGTTCATATCTCTGAATTTCATCGGATTAACACGATGTTAGGGTTGAATAAGTATTGTAATAGATACGTATATGCCTGATTTAAGGAATATGAAAAATGAAAATCATATGAATACATTCCCCCCTCAATCAAAGTTTATATTTTGTTTTAAATCAATTAAACAAAATAATAGCACATCAGAAAAAACCTGTTTTTATCTTCGTTTTCTGAACGTAGAAAAAAGAGTTCAAAAACGTAACCTGAATAAAAACGATCGTGAATTAACGCCTGAAAAAATTACAACAGGTAAAATGTCGACCCTGTTTTATTGGAAAAATAAGCAACCCATTCATAATAAAACCTGTGTCGAAAAATTAAAAAAAATTCAATACCCAACCCATCCATTTGATAAAGGAATAATTTCAACTATCCTTTATAAAGCAAGACTTGAATTCGATTCATTTTTAGCTGTACGGTTCTCAAAAATACGACCTTGTATATAGTTTGAAAGATATTTATATAGATTATTAGTTACATAAGATGTAGTTTCTAGTTAACAATGGATATTTGAAAACAGGATCCACCAAACTACATTCACTTAAATTGCATATAGGGAGTTAATATCTGATTATAAAAGTTATTGGAATTTCAAATAATTCATAGTTTTAATTAAAAATAAATTTAACGCTATAAAACAATCTTTAAAATCACATTATTTATGACAAATTCAACTTAGTTAAAAGCAACTTAATTTGCGATGAAATTAATTATTTAAAAAAAAAGAATCACATCTAATTATTAAATCTATGACCAAAAAATCAATTAAAGGATGTAAGAACCTCGGTTTACATCAAAACAAGCTATTTATTAGTTTGCTAAGTACTGTCTTATTTCTTATAGTCGGGACTTTATCGGTTTCTGCAGCATTTCCTATTAAAGGGATTGTTTCAGATGAAAAAAACAACACTCCGTTAATTGGAGTAAGTGTAGTTGTTGAAGGCACATCAAGCGGTACTATTACGGATTTCAATGGTAATTTTTCCATGGAAGTTCCTACTCCAAACTCAGTAATCGTGTTCACTTATGTTGGGTATATTTCCCAAAAAGTAAATGTGAATGGTCAGACAAATTTGAAAGTCGCCATGGCCGAAGATACTAAAAACTTAGACGAAGTAATTGTAGTTGGTTATGGTGTTCAGAAAAAGAGCCTGGTTACTGGTGCAATATCCAGCATAAAAGCCGAAGACATAGGAAAAATAAACATCTCCAGGGCAGAAGAGGCTCTTCAGGGAAGAACGTCAGGTGTTCAGGTGGTACCTGTATCAGGAGCACCTGGAGCCGGAATGAATATTCGTATCCGGGGAGTCAGTTCCAATGCCGGATCAAATCCATTGTTTATTGTTGATGGAGTTAAAACAGGTGATATTAATTACCTGGACCCTTCCGATATTTCTTCTATGGAAGTATTGAAGGATGCTGCATCCTGCGCGATTTATGGTGCAGAAGGTGGAAACGGGGTTATTATTATCACAACAAAAAAAGGGGTAGCCGGCCGGACAGTCATCAGTTATGATTTTCAGCACTCATTTACAAGTGCTGCAAGTCTGCCGAAATTGATGAATACGTCGCAGTATGCTAAATATATGTCAGAAAAAAATGCAGATGGTAACTCTATTATACCCGGTACTATTGACCAAAATTACAATACCGACTGGTTGGGGGCATTATTTGAAGGAGGTTATACAACAAAACACCATCTTGCAATTTCCGGTGGAAACGAAAAATCCACCTATATCATTGGATTGAACTATTTCAAGAATGATGGTATAATTGTGGGGAATAAAGATGTTTTCGAAAGATATTCCACTATGTTTAATTCGGATCATCAAATTAAAAAATGGTTGAAAGTCGGACACAACATTGATTATTCCCATTTTACCACGAAAGGAATAAATGAAAACAGTGGAGAGTTTGGAGGAACAATCGGTAGTGCATTAGAATTAGATCCGACCACCCCTGTAGAATATACCGATGCAACGAAAATTCCTGCATTTATAAAAGGTGAAATCGCTGCAAATGCAAATCAGGTTGTTAAGGCACCGAATGGTAACATTTATGGGATCTCACAATATGTAGCCGGTGAAATCACAAATCCTTTTGTTTCGTTAGCCAATACAAATGGGGTAGTTACCAATGATAAATTATTAGGCAATGTTTATATGGACCTCACTCCTTTTGAGGGATTTAAATTCACGTCAAGAGTTGGTCTGGAGTTTGCACTGACTAATAATCATTTTTGGAATGTCCCTTTTTATTATGATGCAACGAATCAAAACAAAGCAGGCATAACTCACGATAATAACGATGTTTACAACAAATGGACCTGGGAAAACTTTGCTACCTACACTCATAAATTTGGAGATCACAACCTGACAGCACTTGCGGGTATGTCGGCCGAAGATTACAAACACAAAACCATCAACGGCACAGGTAGTCCAATGGAACATGCAACCGACAATTATGCTCAGCTTGAATTTTCATCACACAAAAGCGATGTGGTAACCGGTTACACCCGTGAAATTAAAAAATTATCTTATTTTGGACGTCTGTCTTACGATTACAAAGGTAAATATTTGTTAGGTGCTTCATTACGTGAAGATGGTGCAGGAGCATCACAAGTTCCTAAATCAGGTCGTTGGGGTACATTCCCTTCAGCTTCTGCAGGTTGGGTAGTTTCCAATGAAGACTTTTTTACAAGAGGCGTGATTACCCAGGCTAAAATCAGAGGAAGTTGGGGTCAAAACGGTAGTTTGAACAACCTTGATGATGGTCATTTATATTTATTCAACTCTGTAATAACAGGAAACGCAGGTGGACAACCTATGACCTATACATTATCTGATGGTACAGTGGTTAATGCTTATGAACCTAATGTTCTAACGAATGATAAACTTAAATGGGAAACCAGTGAACAATTGGATCTGGGTATTGATTTACGTGCATTCGATGACAAAATTACATTCACAGCCGATTATTTTGTTAAGACAACGAAAGATTTGATTATCCAGGGCATTCCTTCGTACTCGAGTGGTAATACCGCACCACAAACCAATGGAGGTGAAATCAGAAACAAAGGTTTTGAATTTGATTTAGGTTTGAGAGATAAAGCAGGTGATTTCCATTATGCGATCAATGCAAACATTTCACCCATTACCAATGAGGTTACTAAACTGGAAACAGTATTTGGTAAACGAATAGGAGGTGCAAGTGTTGGTACAGGATGGCCAAATATGACTATGTTTGAACCTGGTTATTCTGTATGGCATTTCTTTGGTTACAAAACTCATGGTATCGATCCTGCAACCGGAAATCCAATTTTCGTAAATGCAGCCGGTAAAGATATTAAATTATCAGAATTAACCGATAATGACAAACAGGATTTAGGCAGTGCCATTCCAAAATTCACGTATGGTGGTAGCATTCAGCTCGATTATAAGAATTTTGATTTTGGATTAACACTGAACGGTTCTGTCGGTAACAAAGTGGCACTGGCATGGATCAGGACAGACAAATTAGCTTCAAACCGACCAACTTATTTCTTTGATGGCCGTTGGACAAAAGCCGGAGATGTTGTTTCGAAACCAGGAGCCAATCCCGATTCAAGGACCTATCAAAGTGATCAGTATATCTTTGACGGTTCATTCCTGAGAATCCAAACCATTCAATTGGGCTACTCGGTACCACAAAGTCTATTAAAAGCAGCTTTAATAAAATCACTTCGTGTCTATGTATCGCTTGATAATTTCTTTACATTTACATCGTATCCGGGAATGGATCCACAACCAACAATTGCTAATAATGCTGCCAACAACTCGGGCGTTGACCGTGGTACGTATCCAAAGGCTAAAGATGTTATGTTAGGAGCCTCAATCAACTTTTAATCATACTAATATTAAAAATCATGAAGACAAAAATCTATAAAAAATTCATAACAGCATTGGTATCCTTGTTATTTCTTGCAGGATGTTCATCGAATTTTCTCGATATAGAGCAACCAGGAGTGACTAAAGTGACAGACTTTTACAAAACCGATGCAGATGCAACAGGAGCTATCATGGGATGTTATAACATGATGAGAGCCATGAACGCCAGTGTTTGGACCAGCTTTTGGATGACTAAAGAGTCATTATCAGACGACATCTATACAGGGGGTGAAAACGCAGGTGACAGACCTGAGTACCAGGAACTGAACACATTCACTTTTGGCCCTACCAACAGCCCTATAACCAATATTTACAAATATTCGTATATGGTTATTTACAGAGCCAATATGATTGTAGATAATTTTAAAACTCCGACGCCTTATCAAAAAATCGTGATCGCTGAGGCTAAAGCTATCCGGTCGTATATGTATTTTGAACTTGCCACACTTTATGGGAATGTTCCACTGGTATTGCATGAGTTGTTGCCGACAGAGTATGCTCAACCAAATTCTGCCTCAGTTACAAATGCGGACGGTACAGTTACACCTACAGGTTTGTACACACAAATCGAAAAAGACCTTAATGAAGCAATTGCCGACCTTCCATTAAAAAGTAAGCTAAAAGCAGCCGGTTCGGATTTAGCACGTTTTAGTAAAGGTACAGCTCAGGCATTTTTAGGGAAGACACAGCTTTTTGAGAAGAAATATACAGAAGCTGCAAAAACTCTGAATGCACTTATTGCAACGAACGAATATGGTCTATACCAACTTTCAGAAATTAACAATGATTACACACAACTTTTCCGTAAAAGCACTCAGTTTGGTAAGGAATCTATTTTCGAGATTACTTATTCGAGTGCCCGTGTGAATGACTGGAATAATTCATTTGGTGATCTTTGGAACGATCCTTCGAGAACAAATCCTTCTAACCTGGTATGGCAACTTTGCGGACCACGTGGTGATCAGGGATTCAGTGGCGGCACAACAGGTGTGAATGGTGGTTGGGGCTTTGGTTACCCGACACTCGAATTATGGAAAGCATACAAAGACGCAGGTGATTCAGTTCGTGTTAAAAGTGCAATTTTAACTGAATCGCAATTATTAGCGAAAGGTGGTACTATGGGTAAAGATGGTAATTTCATGTGGGGCTGTCCGGGGCTAGTCCGGTTGAAATACACGACATGGGCAGATGAAACATCTTCAGCAGCAGGTGTAGTGCCTGATTTAGATTATGGATCAGATTTAAGAATCTTACGTTACTCAGATGTATTGTTGATGGCTGCCGAAGCTAATCTATTGGCAAGCCCTGCAGATGCAACAACGGCATTAGGTCAGTTCAATCAAGTTAGAACCAGGGTATTATTACCGGCCCTGACATCGTTGACACTGGATAACATTAAACTGGAAAGACGTTTAGAATTATCTTTCGAAGGAACACGTTATCAGGACTTAGTACGTTGGGGAGATGCGAAAACGGTATTGGTAGATCAAGGGAAAAAAGTTCCGACAGGGAAACGAATTGGTGGAGTATTACAATTTAATTCCAATTCTGCGGCCGGATTTAAAGCTCCTAAAAATAATATGTTCCCAATCCCATTTAATGAAATGTCCTCAAATCCAAATGTAAAACAGAATCCTGGTTATTAATTAAATAGTAATTCATTCTTGTTTTTATTTAATTAATTTTTCCAATTACTCTAAAAATGGTTTTAATTGGTTGAAACCCTGAATAGCCTGAAATCATATGTAAAATGATTCAGGCTATTCTTTTTCTTAATTATTCTATTAATAAAAAGTTATATAGCGCATAATTCAAACAATTTTCGTTCAGTCACTTTCAATTGAATCCGATTAAATCAGGAATAAAGTCTAAAGAAAAATCATCTTTTACCATGTTATTTTTTTGTATCCTCTCGAAATCGAGACACGATTTTCAAAACAGACAAATAGCAATTCATCCATACGAAACATTTAACTCTGTTTTATAAAAATAAACAATAGATTCCAAATTCGACTGTATTTTAAAGAATTTACTCTGTATGGTAAATGTATTAAGTTATAAAATAAAACAGCACAATATGAGAAAGCAAATATTACTTCTGATTATTACATTGATATCCGGTAATTTACACATCAATGCAATTGATTCATCGAATTCAGAAACAGTCAAAACAGCAAAGCAATATACAACATCTGAATCAGGAAATTTAAGATTATCCTACGTAGGCGAATTAAAATTTGAAAGTCACAACCAGCCCATTGAAACAGAAACAAGCATTTTTATCAATCAAAAGAATAAGTTTCAAACTCTGTTGGGTATCGGAGGTGCATTAACCGATGCTTCAGCTGAGACCTTCTTCAAAATGCCTGTTTCAAAACAAAAAGAATTGATGAAATCGTATTATGATCCTCAAGCCGGGATCGGGTATACACTGGCAAGAACTTCTATCAACAGTTGTGATTTCTCGAGCGGCAGCTACACCTATGTTACTGACAAAGATGCAGAATTGAAAACTTTTAATATAAGCCACGATTTAAAATACAGGATTCCTTTTATAAAACTTGCAATAAAAGAGGCTGGTGGTCAGTTGACTTTATATGCTAGTCCCTGGAGTCCTCCGGCATGGATGAAAGATAATAACGACATGTTGCACGGCGGAAAATTATTACCAATCTATAATCAGGCCTGGGCCAATTATTATGTAAAATTTATCCGTGAGTATGAAAAAAACGGCATTCCTATATGGGGATTATCTGTACAAAACGAACCAATGGCAAAACAGACCTGGGAATCTTGTCTTTATACAGCCGGTGAAGAACGTGATTTTGTAAAAAACTTTCTGGGACCAACCCTTCACAAATCAGGTATGGAAGACAAGAAAATCATTGTTTGGGATCACAACCGGGATTTACTCGTACAACAGGCGAATGACATTTTCAGTGATAAAGAAGCTGCAAAATATATTTGGGGGATCGGTTTTCACTGGTATGAAGACTGGAGTGGTGGTACTCAACAATTTGAAAACACACAACGGGTTAACGAAGCATATCCGGATAAAAACCTGTTGTTCACCGAAGGATGTATCGGGAAGTTTGATTTAAAGAAAGTGAGGAACTGGAAAAATGGCGAAAGGTATGGTGAATCAATGATAAAAGATTTCAATAATGGAACAGTAGGATGGACCGATTGGAATATACTTTTAGATGAACAGGGTGGACCAAATCATGTACAGAACTTTTGCTTTGCACCGGTACACTTTAATACTAAAACAGGTGAATTAATCTATAACAGTGAATTTTACTACCTGGGTCATTTTTCTAAATTCATAAAACCGGGAGCAAGACGGATTTCTGCATCATCAAGTAAAAGTTTTCTTCTGACAACTGCTTTCCAAAATTTAGACGGTAAAATTGCTGTGGTTGTAATGAATAAAAGGAAAAAGGAAATGAATTTCTTAATTTGGGTGGACGGAAAATCAATAGAGTCAAAAATTCCCGGAAGATCAATCTCTACATTTATGATTAAATAATTAACATAGAAGGTTCGTTTATGACGAAAGGAAGATTTTTTTAATATCTTCCTTTCCATAATAACCTCAACCATTCTCCAAGTTTACTTTCAGCCTGATTATTCTGAACTTTCCATATTCTTTCGTTCCTAAGTTCGTCGGGCATAAACTGTTGTTCAACAAAATGGTTCTGAAAATCATGAGAGTATTTATAATCCTTTCCATAGTTCAGCTCCTTCATCAATTTTGTAGGTGCATTGCGCAAATGCAAAGGCACTGGAAGATTACCGGTTCGTTCTACTAAGGCTAATGCATCATCAATAGCCAGATATGCGGAATTGCTTTTAGGAGAAGATGCCAGATAGACAGTGGCTTCAGCCAGAATAATTCGTCCTTCGGGCCAACCTATTTTCTGCAGGGCATCAAAACAGGCATTGGCCAGTAATAAAGCATTCGGATTAGCCAGTCCGATATCTTCGGAAGCCGAAATAACCAGCCTACGAGCAATGAATTTAGGGTCTTCCCCACCCGCCACCATACGTGCCAGCCAGTAGATGGCTGCATCGGGATCACTGCCGCGAATTGATTTTATAAAAGCAGATATAATGTCGTAATGCATTTCACCATCCTTGTCGTAGGCAGAAGGGTTTTGTTGCAACCGTTCTGTAACGGTTGCATTCGTAAAAACAACCTCATTGGAGGGTTCGGCATTAGCAACCAGCTCAATGATATTAAGCAATTTGCGGGCATCACCACCTGAAAACCTCAACATTGATTCTGTTTCTTCAAATATAATTTTTCTGTTTTTTAATTCAATATCTGTTTTAATTGCATAGTGTGCCAATTCTAACAGATCTTCTTTATCGAGGGGCTTAAGGACATATACCTGACAACGCGAGAGTAGAGGTGTAATCACTTCGAACGAAGGATTCTCGGTAGTAGCTCCAATTAAAGTTACAGTGCCATTTTCGACAGCACCCAGTAATGAATCCTGTTGTGATTTACTGAACCGGTGAATTTCATCGATAAACAGAATAGGATTTGCCTGTGAAAAGAAACGATTTGCTTTTGCCTTTTCAATCACTTCACGGACATCTTTCACACCCGAGCTAACGGCACTCAATGTATAGAACGGACGATCAAGTTTGTTGGCAATAATCTTAGCCAACGTAGTTTTGCCTACACCAGGAGGGCCCCAGAGTATGAAAGAGGCAATGTGTCCCGATTCAATCATTTTACGTAAGATGGCATTTTCGCCAACTAAATGTTTTTGCCCGATATAGTTATCGAGTGTTTGAGGACGAAGACGTTCGGCTAAAGGTGGCATAATTTTAATTTGAAAATTAAATGATTTGAAAAATTGGGAAATAAAATAATTAGCTTCTGACTTAGCCTGCAAAGTTATTATTTATTTCTACAAATGTATGAATAATGTATTGAATGAACAATTTGATGATGTGATGATGTGGTGATAGAATTTTATTATCAAATTTCAGATTTACATTTTAAAAATGGTTTTAAAAATAGGGAATTCACAAAAAGTGTAACAGCTTAAAAAAAACACCGGATTATTCAGGCTAAAAATCGGAAGATAAATAAGAAAAAAAACTCATCCAATGAATCAGTATCAAAGGATGAGTAAAATATTGCATATACTTTAAAAATAAAGTGGTTAATCTTTTATATAATGCAGTTGAACCAGTCCTTTATTAAAGGATTTAGAACTTATCAGTTTTAGTTTTAAATCTGGGCGGTGACTTTTAAAAAGTGAAATGCCATCTCCTAATAAGGCAGGAATAATAGATATATAAAACTCATCAATCTGATTGTCGATCAACAATTCGTTGGCAACTTCAGCTCCACCGTCCACATAAATATTTTTTCCTTCTTTACTTTTCAGGTCTTGGATAAGTTCTTTTAAATTGCCTGTATAAAACTTGGTTGAACCAACAGTAGGTCTTGGAGTACGTGTAATGATGTACAGATCTTTATTGGTGTGTGGATATTCAAGTCCCATTGAGAGTACTTTTTCATAAGATTTTCGGCCTACGATAACAGTATCAACAGTATTTACAAAATCCTGGTAGCTGTAATCCTGACCTTCTTCTTCCACAAGGGATAAAAATTCTAATCCATTATCATGAGTTGCAATATAACCATCTAAACTCATAGCTATATAAAGAATCACTTTACGTTGAGTAGTCATTTTTTCATATATTTTTTAGTTGTTAAAATCATGTAAAAGTAATAATAGTTTACAAATTAACAAGCGATTTAATAAATTAATTAAAAAGATGTTTTCAATAGAGTAAATTGCAAATCATTTAATGACTATATAAGCATTTTAAAGTCATTATAATAAAACGGTTTAAATCGAGTAGGAGAAACGGGATTAATTCCCGCTTCGTCCTCTCACACCACCGTACGTACCGTTCGGTATACGGCGGTTTCTTAATTTACACACGAACAGAGCGATAATAAGAAGAGAAAAATATGTAACCTGCCTTTTGAAGCGATTCGTTACTGATAGAGGTTGATAAGATTGGGCTTTTGGCGGTATGCCAGAAGCCTTTTCTTGTATTTGAAAACAACATGGACTGAAATCGGGATATACCCAACTTCATCAGATTTTGGAAGCGAGTTTTAATTCTTTTCCATTGTTTCCAAATTACCATACGTATTCGCCTACGATACCACATATCAGTTTCTATTAGCAAACTTTTCATGTTTGCTAGTTTGAAGTAGTTCACCCAGCCTGTAATGTACTTGTCTAAGTGCTACTTTTCGTCTTTCGTTTCCCCAACCATTACTGCGACATGTGAGTAATTTCACTTTCTCTTTCATCTTAATAATGCTTTTGGGGTGTACCCGAAGTAAACCTTTGCCCTTGTTAATGTAGAAGCCATAACCCAAGAACTTTACATCTTTGACATGGGCTACTACCGTCTTTTCCTTATTCACTTTCAGATAAAGTTCACCCTCAATGAATGGAATAATGTGAGCAAGGGTTCTTTGGGCAGCACGTTTACTTCTGCATAGAATCATACAGTCATCGGCATATCGCACATATTTGTGTCCACGAACCTCCAGTTCTTTGTCCAATTCATTGAGCATGATATTGCTCAAAAGTGGACTTAAAGGACCGCCTTGTGGTACACCTATCTTCGTTTCTACAAATGTCCCGTTCTCTATCACACCAGCATTCATATATCTATGAATCAACGATATTACACGACCATCCTTAATTGTCTTTGATAATACTTCTATCAGTTTGCTATGGTTTACCGTGTCAAAGTATTTCTCTAAGTCCATATCAACGGTGTATTTATAACCATTGCTAATATACTCTTGACATTGTTTCAAGGCATCATGAGCACTCCGTTTGGGACGAAATCCATAACTACTGTTTGAGAAAAGGGGTTCGTAAATCGGAGATAGTATTTGTGCTATGGCTTGCTGAATAACTCTATCCACAACAGTTGGGATTCCCAATTGTCGTTTCTTCCCTCCTTCTTTTGGTATTTCTACTCGTCTAACTGGGTTAGGTTTGTATTTTCCCCTGATTATAGATTGTAGTAATTCATTTTTGTGGTTCAATAGATAGTTAAGTAGGTCATCTACCCCCAGTCCATCGACGCCACCACTTCCTTTGTTGGACTTTACTTGTTTGTAAGCATTGTTCAAATTGGTTGGAGAAAGAATCATTTCTAGCAATCCATAATCCGCTTGTTCAATGGTTGTGAAGTTGTTTTCAGTTATCCCAATGTAAGTCTGCACTCCAAGTTTGCTTTCGGTTTCCGACCTATCCTTACCTTGCGAGTTATCGTGAGATATTTTCTGCATTCTACCTTTCATTGGGTAACATTCATTTACTTTCACTTATTAAGATTCAGCCCTTCAATAAATTATGAGTCTTCTGATTATCTCTTTTTTTTTATCAGCTCGTTACTTTTATCTACTATGGCTTCTGCTGACTTCTCACGACGATTGTTAGCCGTACTTCTGAATTATTTTACATCCGCACGTCCGTGAGACCTCCCGAGGTAAGACGAGTAACCTTCTTTCCATATATCGGCATCATTTACACTGTTGTATCTGTTCAGTTTATTGGACTTTGTCTTGTTTAGCAGACTTATCCTACAACTTGTGCCTGATGATGTTCGTGTTCCTCCGACCGGAAATTTGCCGCCGGCTTCCTTCAGATTCCA
>Ga0302204_1000500_pt1 | contig 12360 bp, 6 predicted proteins | sample II_Fen_E1_2_FD_194578 | JGI IMG/M metagenome (GOLD analysis project Ga0302204, IMG submission 194578) | Peat permafrost microbial communities from Stordalen Mire near Abisko, Sweden - II_Fen_E1_1 | ecosystem: Environmental > Terrestrial > Soil > Wetlands > Permafrost | place: Sweden: Abisko...
CGCCCCCAAAATCAACTATTGAAACAGTGTTGCTTTTAAATACCGGCTCATTAATTTTCTCCATCGAAAATGGAAGATCCTTATAAAGCTGGGTATATGCATTTTTAGCATCCAGGTTAGGTGCGCCAAAAACAAAAGCCATTGTAACAATCAGGACGATTGTTTTTTTGAAAAAAATCATATTCTCACTTTTTAAAATTAAATAAAAAACAGATGAAATAAAAATGCACTAACAAGTGGGAACTTTAATTTCAGATTGAAACACAAAAACTGTACCTGAGGTATTTATTATAGCCTATACATTAAATACCTCAGGCAAGTTAGGATATTTATTATTACCACCATCGTGGGTCACCAATCTTGTTTACTAGCTTGGCATCTGTCACTTTAAAATTACTCTTTGTTGGATCAGCAAAAATTAGTGCAGTTGTTTTACCAAAATCAACAAAATCAGTAATTGGAGCTGTTTGAGTAATTCCATCTGCATTTAAAGTCCAAACTAAATCAGAGGCTCTAAAACAATTTGTTATACTGATATTAGTACATGAGCTACGCATTCCATTTGAGGTTGCTCCGCTCGCAGCACCAAACAAACTATTTTTAACCGATATACCCCCAGGAACAGTATTGCCACTATAATCCAGAAAATAATTCGCTGTAGATGTTGGTGAATAACAACTAGTAAAATTTTCAATCGTAATAGAGTTAATACCAAGTTTTTTTCCACAAGTGAACAACTTAGCTGCATGAGCAACCGTACTATTTTTAATAATTATATCTTTGATATAAGAAGCATCATTTGCATTATTCACAACACCATAATCTCCAATAGAATCAAACAAGCAATTATTTATTGAGATCTGATTAATCGTTGCAGTTGTTTGCATACGGATTGCTCCACGCTTGTATTTTACATCACAGTTTTCAAGGATCATCTTGTCCAGAATAGCACCGGTCTGATTGAAATTGAATAGATAAGTACCTCCAAAATTCGCCGCAGTTTTAAGTTTTGTAGGACCTTCTGTAAAAAAGATTTTTTCAAAACGGAGTGTACCTACAGTTTTGGCCGGAGGTGTTGCAAAATTGCCATCAATAGCCATAATTGCTTTCCCTTTAAAGCTAAGACCTGTTATAAAATTAATATTTACAGGGACTAGGATAGTTCCGATATTGTAGGTAGTACCTCCCGATAATACCAAGTTCAATCCTGCAGGATGCGCTGTAGAAATACTATCAACAAACGTCTGAGTAATCATATTTTTACTTAGATCATCTGTAAAATTACGCAAATCAACAACATCACCCGTAAAAACCTGAGAACTGGCAGTTGTAAATGTTTTCTTTCCCATATAAGCATCGCCCTGATAGATTTTCACTATATAAGACGTTTGCGGTTGAAGACCTCCAATAATTTTTGTACCAGCAAGATTATCAGCAGCAGTCAATGTTACTGTTTTAAACTCTGTAGTTTTATCCAGTAATACTTTTATTTGTGTATAAACTGCTGTCGAAAAATCCCACTTCACTCTTATCGAATTATCGATAACATCAGAAGTTGTAGGAGTAGTCAATTTTGTCGGATAATCTAAGGTTGTAACATCGCTCGTAACATAATAGGCTGATTTAATAGTATCACCCGAAGCAAGCTTAACATCTCCAATAGATCGAAGTCTAACTTGATATTTAGTATCATAATTGAGATTTGAAAATGTGTAACTAATGCTATCAGTTTTACCTGTTACCAGTATTGTTTTAAAACTATCCACAGACAATTCTAATTCATATCTCTTAGCACCAGTATAATGATCCCAATTTAGTTTTATCCATGTGCCACCATATGAGCCATCATGCATAATAGGTCGAAACAAGCGATCGGCATTTCCCAGCGACTCATCATCTTTACAACCAGCTAAAAGCCCTACACCAAGTAGTATAGCAAAAAATAGCGTTTTGAAATTAAATATATTTTTCATTTTGAATCTGAATTTAAAATTAATTAGAACTAGTTACTAATCCGTATCCATTATTATTCAAATAATGACTTGTTGCAACAGTTTGGCTCGAAATTGGGAGTAAATATGGAACAGCAGCCACGCCAGTCGGATCTGTGTACCCTCTCCAACATCTGGCAGTAAAATCGGCAGTTTCGTAGGTTACAGTTCCGTCAGTTGCTGTTACTTTTTTGTACAATGAATTACACCAGCCAATTGTCGCATATGCATCTTCATTACCAGCCTTGCCAAGATCAGCCACATCAACTATATGAGCAGGAACTGTAGCTGGTTTATAGAGAGTATTTAAGAATGTAATAATACCCGCCTTTTTTTGATAATATAATTTATCTGCATAGTTTTGATACTTGGCCACTTCAGGATTAGTTAAGTCTATACCCAGTGCGGCTTTCCCAATATTATCCATCATCGTTTTTGTTTCAGTAATCTTTTGTCCATAGTTATTCCAACGTACAAGATCAAACTTTCTCATACATTCACCACCAAACTCCCAGGCTCTTTCATTTACAATCGCATTAAAGAAAGATTGTTTAGTACCTAAGTTATTCACATAATTCTGAACTTTTTCGGTAAAATCAGAACCACTAAATGCTCGTGTTCTAACCGTTGACAACATCTCTTTTGCCAAATTTGTTGGTCCATTTAATTCATTTTCAGCTTCGGCAAGCATCAATAAGACATCTGAATAACGCATAAGCGGCCAGTTGATACCTGTTCCCTTTGAAGAGGCACTACCCGGACTTGAAGTTAACCAAAGACGATTCCATTTGGCAATTGCCAAACCGGTAATTCCAACTGCTGACTGATCAATATCAGACGTATATGATATCTTTGCACAAGTAGCATCCCGACGCAAATCTTTTTCATCAAATGTATAATAATATGTTGGAGTTAAACCAGTTTGAATGGTTGTAGTTCCCTTTGAACTTCCTGTAACAGTAACTCCAATACACCAACCAACATCACCCCCACCATTTGTACTTCCAAAGGCAACTTCGTAAAGTACATCATCATTTACTTTTTTAATCCATTGACACTCATTTTTAAAAATAGAAGCAAAATCAGGATTTAACGGACGACTTTTCAGACTAATCAATTTTTGACAATAATATTTTGCTAACTCATAATACTCTTTCGACGTACGTGCAATAACCGCGCGGCCATCAACCGAGTATTTAACTGCTAAACTATCATTATTTTGAATGTCTAAATAATCATCAGCACGTTTCATTGTACCATTAGCTGTGACACCATATCCGGCGCGAAACAAAGACAAACGTGCAATCATACCCAATGCAAATTCGCGGTTCATTCGTTCAACTCCATCGCTAAATTCATCTGCAAAATACATATCAGGTTCACAATTCACTAAATCCTGTATCATTCCCGAATATATGATATTCTTATCAGCTTTGGGTATATCAAGTTCCATACCCTCTTTTGCTGCAGTACGGAAATAAGGAACATCTCCCCAAAAATTACAAAGTAAAAAATACCTGTATGCACGTAAACAATACGTCTCTCCCAGTAGCATTTTCATATCCTTTGAGTCTTTTTCAGGACTATTTTGTATACCTTCTATACATTGATTAGCACGATCTATTGCCAGATAATTATGTTGCCAAGCTGTATAAATATCTCCAAATCCAGCCAACAAACCACCTTGAAGTGACCAAATATCGCGTCTTGATCCATCAGGTAGTGCACCAGGCGCAGTAACCTCTACATCAGTATTTTGCATCCATACATTAGACATACGAGAAGTGTATGAATCTTGAGCAAATAGGGAATAAACTCCCATTACCATTTTTTTTGCATCACCCGAATTTGAAAACACATAATTTGCATCAAATGTGGAGGGTGATTCAACTTTAAGAAAATCATTGCAGGACGAGAATATCATCGCAACTGATATGATTAAAATAATATATTTTTTCATTTTCATGATTTTTAATATTTGTTTATGATTAACATCTAATTAGAAAGTCACATTTACACCAAATGTCCATGATAAACTCTTTGGATAAGAAGAATAATCTACACCCGGAGTAAGACCTGAAGTGGAACTACCTCTGACTGGTGAACTTACTTCTGGATCGTAACCCGAATAGTTGGTCAATATCCAAAGATTATTCAATGTACAATATAGACGGAATCTATCACATTTAAACTTCTTAGTTAATTTTTCAGGAATTGTATATCCAACGGTTACATTTTGTAAACGAAGGAATGATCCATCTTCAACAGCCCAGTCGTAACACAATACCGTAGCATTTCCAAAAGAGAAAGGCGACCAGTATTGTTTCGCAATTGCACCATCTTCATTCATTGCAGCTAAAGTAGCTAAGTCAGTTACAAGCTTACCATCTGCACCTAAATAAGTGTATCTATTGTCTTGTCTCATAAAGCCCAACAAGTTTGTATTTGTTGTTCTGTATTGTTGAGATGATGCAATTTTGTTAGCATTATATATTTTATTGCCATACACATAATTAAACAATAATGAAGCGTCAAAACCGTAGAAAGTACCGTTTATACCAAATCCACCGGTGAATTTTGGAGCAGTCTTGCCGATTACACTACGGTCCTTATCATCCACAACTCCATCGTTATTTAAATCTTTGAATTTAATTGTTCCAGGTCGAACACCAATTTTTCCACCCAGTAATCCAGTAGTAGGAACACCGGTTTTTAAAATATATTTTCCTGTAGCCGCATTATATGACTCAAAATCACCTGTAGTGTAATACCCATCAGTAGTATATCCATAAATTAGCCCTACTGGTTGACCTACTTCTACGTGATAATCATTCGATCCTTTTAAATCGGTTCCGGCCCATCCTGATCCATACTCTTGAACAGTAACGCCATCAGCTAATTTATCTACATTCGATCTATTAAATCCAATATTAAAATTTGCCGACAAGGAGTAGTTTTTCTTTTGAAGAACAGTAGCATTTAATGTTACTTCCACTCCTTTATTCGAAGTTTGACCCACGTTTCTCATTGAGGTCTTGTACCCTGGAGCAACAATAGGCACTTCAATTAAAAGATCTCGTGTTGTATTTTGATATACTTCAACTGAGCCACTAAGCTTTTCGTTAAAGAAACCAAAGTCTAAACCTGCATTTCGTGTTATGGTAGTTTCCCATCTCAGATCAGGGTTAGCCAATTGGGTATTTGTAGTAGCATAATAATTATTTTGCACATCACCCACTCCATAGGTTTTTACTGATTGAATTGCATATGTCAATGCGTATTGACCATTACCAATTCTATCATTACCAACTTCACCATAACTTAATCTGAATTTCAAATTTGACAACCAATCTTTAGAACTTTCCATAAATGGCTCTTCTGAAATTCTCCATGCAGCTGCTACAGCCGGGAAATATCCCCAATTATGACCTTGTGCAAATTTAGAAGATCCATCAGCACGAAATGTAGCAGTCAAAAGATATCTCTCCATTAAGTTGTAGTTGATACGTCCAAAGAATGAACTTTGTTTCTCAGGTGTACTGACAAAGCTTGATAGATTTTTTGTTGTACCACCAAGTCCCAAATTTGCAAAAATCTTATTGGGAGTTAAATCAGTACCAAAACCTGTAGCATAAAGATAGCTGTTATTATAATTATATAAATTTATTTCCTGACCTACCATTACATCAAACTTACTTCTTTCGTCAAGTTTAAACTTATATGATAATGTATTTGCAACGCGGGAGCGATTGCTGTTTGTTTTTGTCCAGTCAACAAGAGGATTTCCATCTACATAAGATGCATTAGAACTGTATTGTCCCCAGTAGTTTTTTGCTTCATTGAAGCCGTATTCATACCCACCTTCAACACGATAGACTAGTCCTTTGATAATTTCCCAATCTAAACTGCCGGTAAAGTTGAATACCCGCGTATTAGTTCGTTTCCAATATTGCGCAGCTTGTTCTGTCAATGACATGTTATCACGTACCCATTGATCATATTCATCACTCGATAAAGTATTGGGGTCTACAGTTATCATTGAGCTTAGCCCTTTTACTGCGCCAGATGTAACTGCTTGTGAAGTTCTGATTTTATAGGTTCCTCCGGAGGTACCCGAACCATTAACTTTAGTATCTGAAATTCGGGTATTAAAACTTGCTGTTAAGTTTTTGGCAATTTGATGATTTAATTTAAAATTAGTATTAAATCTCGAATAGTCATTATTGACCATCAAGCCACCATCTTTATTATATGTTGTGCTTAATGAGAATTTAGTTTTATCATTACCACCTGTAATACTAATGTTATGCTGTTCTGAGACTACATTGGATCCAAACATATCATCCTGCCAATCATGCCCTTTCTGATATTTATACAATTCAAGATCATCCCAAACACCAAATGTCTTTTCAAAATTAGAAATGCCATCGGCACCATCAAAAGCCGCTAACTCATAATTAAGTTTTACATATTCGTAAGGACTTAAAACATTTAAGCGTTTCGACAATTTCTTAATTTGCATGAAACCATTGTAAGAAACCTGTGTTTTTCCAGCCTGAGCAGTCTTTGTTGTGATAATTACAACACCATTTGATCCTCTAGACCCATAAATTGCTGTTGTAGAAGCATCTTTCAGTACATCAATTGATTGAATATCACCCGGAGCAATATCATTAATATTACTTGCTGGGAAACCATCAACAATATATAATGGTGAATTATCTCCGGTTACAGATCCACCACCACGCACACGAATTATTAATTCTGCATCGGGCGAACCATCAGCTGTTGTGATTTGAACGCCGGCTAATCTACCTGTTAGAGCCTGACCTGCACTTGTTACCGGAACCTGTGCTAAAGTAGCACCTTGTACTGATGAAACAGAACCAGTTAAATCTCTTTTCTTTTGTGTGCCATAACCAACCACTACAACTTCATCTAAACCTCTAGCATCACTTTGAAGTACAACATTAATTACATTAGCTGTAATGGGTAGTTCTTGCTTTACCATTCCAATGTAAGTAACAACAATTGATTTACCATTGGCTGGAACATTTAGTTTGAAATCACCATTCACGCCGGTGATTGAACCTACTGTTGTTCCTTTAACCAAGACTGAGGCGCCAATAATGGTTTCGCCCGATTCGTCTTTCACTGTTCCTGTGATAGTCTTTACCTGCGCATTTGCATAACTAAATGCTGAGAAGGTAAAAAGAAATGACAGCATCAAGCGAATGAAGAATTGCTTTTTTTGTTTTTTTACTTCTTTCATTGTTTTTTCATTTATTTGAGTTTTATGATTTAATATTAACGGCACAAATATATAGATAAATAAAACGGGCTATGTGTAATAAATGCCTTTATAGGTGTAATATTTGACTAAAGTAAATTTGATACATCAGGTAAACGGAACGTAGAAACAACATACGAAATACATAATAAAACACTGTTTATAAACATATTACATTCACCGAGTTTAATTCATAAATATCCAGACAAAGAGTTGATATCTATTCTAAAAATCAGACAATTGAGTAATATACATGAACAAAATTCAAACAAGTGTTCAAAATGTAAGTTGATGATAATATATAAACGCGATGTGTATTTTACACTAAAAAAAGAACGAAATATTTCTCAACAAAATAAGATCTGCTAAACCAGCGATTAGTAGTTTTCTTTCAACTCGGACCATTATAAATATAAAATCTATCGCTTTAATTAAATCTTAATCTCTGTTACATTTATCCGAATATCTAAGTTTTTTCTTCACCAGAGTTATTGTACAATTATATCAGAGTCCTATAAACTGAATAAAATTGACGTTGGATCAAAATTGACAGTTATACAATGTGTAAAATCTAATTTATATGGTGGAAAAATTGATTATCTTGATTTGTATAATTAATCAATCGTCTCTTAGAACTTGGTAATTCGACATTTGAATACATTTTTTAATACACGATGAGGTGTCAACTTGTTTTGTAGATTTAAAACTATTCGTATCTTTGTGTGCGAACACGGAAATTAAAATATGTTTTAAAATACGAAGATAAATATCTGAAAAACTATAGTTTGTAACTGTTTCAGTAGAATCACATGATTTTCTTCGTAGATAAATCCAACTTTGATTCACAAAAATTTTAATTTGGTCGATTTTTCCATAGTACAGACAGAATTATAAATACGTCCTTTAAATAATCAACTACAAAATTATATTGTCATGAAAAACTTTTTAGACGAAAACTTTCTACTCCAAACAGAAACAGCGCAAAAACTTTATCACGAGCATGCCGCCAAAATGCCGATAATTGACTACCACTGCCATTTAGTTCCATCGATGGTAGCTAATGATCACCAATTTAAATCATTAACTGAGGCATGGCTTGGTGGTGACCACTATAAATGGCGTGCTATGCGTACCAATGGTGTTGATGAAAAATATTGTACCGGAAAAGACACTTCTGACTGGGAAAAATTTGAAAAATGGGCTGAAACAGTTCCAAATACAATGCGTAACCCACTGTATCACTGGACACACCTGGAGTTGAAAACTGCATTTGGAATTAACAAATTACTTTCGCCAGCCACAGCCCGCGAAATATATGATGAATGTACTGCAAAACTACAAACCCCTCAATTCTCGGCACGTAACCTAATGCGCCATTATAATGTGGAAGCAGTTTGTACTACCGACGATCCTATCGACACTCTTGAACACCATTTAAAAGCAAAACAAGATGGTTTTGAAGTGAAAATGTTACCAACATGGCGTCCTGATAAAGCAATGGCGGTTGAAAATTCGGCTACCTTCAAAATGTACGTTGAGCAATTGGAAAAAGTATCTGAAATCACTATTTCAACTTTTGATGATATGATTCTTGCGTTGCGCAAACGTCAGGATTTCTTTGCTGAAATGGGTTGTAAATTATCTGACCACGGTATCGAAGAATTTTATGCCGAAGATTATACAGATATCGAAATTAAAGCCATTTTTAATAAAATATATGGTGGAAGCGAATTAACTCACGCTGAAGTTTTAAAATTCAAATCGGCTATGATGGTTATTTTTGCCGAAATGGATTGGGAAAAAGGTTGGACACAACAATTTCACTACGGAACTATCCGTAACAATAACACTCGCTTATTCAATCAATTAGGACCTGATACAGGCTTCGATTCAATTGGTACATTTAATACAGCCAAAGCATTGTCGAAGTTTTTGAACAGATTGGACTCTCAAAACAAATTGACAAAAACAATACTCTACAATCTGAATCCTGCAGACAACGAAATGATTGCCACTATGATAGGTAATTTTCAGGATGGAACTGTGGCCGGAAAAATTCAATTTGGATCGGGATGGTGGTTCTTAGATCAAAAAGACGGCATGGAAAAACAAATGAATTCATTGTCGGTACTTGGTTTATTGAGTCGCTTTATTGGTATGTTGACAGATTCACGCAGTTTTTTATCATATCCACGTCACGAATATTTCCGTCGTACATTGTGTAATCTTATCGGTAATGATGTAGAGAATGGATTATTACCTCATCAAGAACTTGATTTTATTGGTAAAATGGTAGAGGATATCAGCTACAATAATGCTAAAGCGTTCTTTAAATTCTAATAATTATTCAATAAATAATCATATTATTTCGTAAATTGGTGTGAATAAGTATAATTAACGCATTTTTTTGGGATATTCAAAAAAAAGCAGTACTTTTGGTCAACCAATTTTAAAAACTAACATTTATTACAAAAACACTAGGAAAACAATGAGTAAAAAAATTGTAACATTAGGAGAAATTATGCTCCGTCTATCAACTCCAGGCAACACACGTTTTGTTCAATCGGATGTATTTGATGTTGTATATGGTGGAGGAGAAGCAAATGTTGCTGTGAGCTGTGCAAACTACGGCCACGAAGCTTATTTTGTATCAAAATTGCCCAAACATGAGATTGGACAATCTGCAGTGAATGCATTACGTAAATTTGGTGTAAAAACTGACTTTATTGCACGTGGAGGCGATCGCGTGGGTATTTATTATCTCGAAACAGGAGCTTCAATGCGTCCAAGTAAGGTTATTTATGACCGCGCCCATTCATCGATTGCAGAAGCTACTGCTTCAGATTTCGATTTTGATGCCATTATGAAAGGTGCAGATTGGTTTCACTGGTCAGGAATTACTCCGGCTATTTCGGACAGTGCTGCTGAATTAACCAAATTAGCTTGTGAAGCTGCAAAACGCAATGGTGTTACAGTTTCGGTAGATTTGAACTTCCGCAAGAAACTTTGGACAAAAGAAAAAGCTCAATCAATCATGCGTCCTTTGATGCAATATGTAGATGTTTGTATTGGTAATGAAGAAGATGCTGAACTTTGTTTAGGCTTCAAACCCGATTCGGATGTTGAAGGTGGACATACAGATGCTGAAGGTTACAAAGGCATTTTCACTCAAATGGCTCAGGAATTTAATTTCAAATATGTTATTTCTACTTTACGTGAATCGTTCTCGGCAACTCATAATGGTTGGAAAGCAATGATTTACGACGGAAAAGAGTTCTACACTTCAAAACGCTACGATATTGATCCTATTATCGACCGTGTTGGTGGTGGTGATTCTTTCTCAGGTGGTGTTATACACGGCTTGTTAACTAAACCAAACCAAGGCGAAGCATTAGAATTTGCTGTTGCTGCTTCGGCATTGAAACACACAGTAAACGGTGACTTTAATCTTGTTTCTATCGAAGAAGTAGAAGCGTTGTGTGGAGGTGACTCAAGCGGACGTGTTCAACGATAAATTCATTTACCATTTTTTCATTTACCAATTACCATTTCACTTCAATAACTGAAGAGGTGATCGAGAATTGAAAAAATGGTCTTTACATTTCAAATAGTAACTAGTAATTGAATAAATAGTAAATAAGATTATGAAATTTTCAAAAATTCAAGTAATTACAGCTATGAAAGAAACCGGAATGGTTCCGGTATTTTATCACAGCGATATTGAAGTAGCTAAGAATGTAGTAAAAGCGTGTTACGATGGTGGAGTTCGTGTTTTCGAATTTACAAATCGTGCTGATTTTGCTCAGGATGTTTTTGCAGGACTAGTAAAATATGTAGCCAAAGAATGTCCTGAAATGATTATGGGTATAGGTTCTATTGTAGATGCGCCAACAGCTGCTTTATACATTCAATTGGGTGCTAACTTTATTGTTGGTCCTTTATTCAATCCTGAAGTAGCAAAAGTAGCAAATCGTCGTTTGATTCCTTATTCACCAGGCTGTGGATCGGTATCGGAAGTAGGTTTTGCGCAAGAAATGGGTTGCGATGTTTGCAAAGTATTCCCGGGTGACGTACTCGGTGCAGGATTTGTGAAAGGCTTAAAAGCACCAATGCCATGGTCTAACCTAATGGTAACAGGTGGTGTTAAACCCGAAGAAGCTAATTTGAAAACATGGTTTGATGCAGGTGTAACCTGTGTGGGTATGGGTTCTAACCTCTTTCCTGCCGAAATGATGAAAGCCAATGACTGGGCTGGAATTACCAAATTGTGTAGTGATGCTTTAGCAATTATCAAAAAAGTAAGAAAATAATTATTCGTTAATTAATACTTAAAAATCAAATTATGTCTAAATCAACAGTAGAGAAAATTGGAAGTTACCGTTGGACAATAGTCGGTTTACTTTTCTTTGCCACTACCATTAACTACATGGATCGTCAGGTAATCGGTTACTTGAAACCATTGTTTTCTAAACCTTTGGCCGAAGGTGGATTAGCTTGGAGCAACACCGACTATGCCCTTGTGACATCCTTATTTACAGGATTTTATGCAGTAATGACATTCTTTGCCGGTTTTGTAATAGACAAGATTGGAACAAAACTAGGTCTGGCACTCTCGTTAATTATATGGTCAGTATTTGGAATTTTGAATGCATTTGCCGGTAGTATGGCCATGGTCCATGCCGCTGTTAGATCTTTGTTTGGTATTGGTGAAGCAGGTAATTTCCCTGCCTCAAATAAAACGATTGCAGAATGGTTTCCTAAAAAGGAACGTGCATTGGCTATAGGTATTTTCAATTCAGGATCTAATGTGGGTGCAATGATTGCTTCTTTAGCAGTTCCTGCAATTGCGTATGCTGTTTGGTTTAATGGAGCCATTAAGGGCTGGCAAATGGCTTACATTATTACAGGTGCAATTGGTCTTTTCTGGTTGATTTTTTGGTATATGTTATATGAAACACCTGCAAAACAAAAACGCCTTTCTAAAGCAGAATACGATTATATTCACAGTGATGAAGTTGCAGCAGTTGTAACAGACAATGACGAAATTGCAACAAAATCTCCTTGGTATAAATTGTTTAA
>Ga0302204_1000505_pt1 | contig 12302 bp, 6 predicted proteins | sample II_Fen_E1_2_FD_194578 | JGI IMG/M metagenome (GOLD analysis project Ga0302204, IMG submission 194578) | Peat permafrost microbial communities from Stordalen Mire near Abisko, Sweden - II_Fen_E1_1 | ecosystem: Environmental > Terrestrial > Soil > Wetlands > Permafrost | place: Sweden: Abisko...
ATTCCAGGCACCCACCGATACCATGCTACAGGCAGGCACCTATCAGGTAAATGATTCAGGGTTGCCATTTACCGTAGCACCAGGAAAGAATGATACGGTGGATAATGAAGTATATCAAATAGGTGCTTATATTTCCTATTACGAATACAATACTTCCAATTCTACCTTAAAAATTATTACAAGCGGATCCTTTACCGTCAGCCTTTCGGGTAATATTTACAACATTGCGTGTAACTTTAAGACCTCCGATAATATGGATCTTAAAGGAAACTTTACGGCTGTCCTGCCTCATATTGACCGGTCGATTGCTGCATCCAAAGCTGGTGTCCGGAAAAGACCGGTTTATTCCCTAAAATAGTTGGTTGGGTCCAGGGATGTAAATATTAAAATTATCCCTTAAAACTCATTAAAATACAAACGTGTGCAAAGGTAAATTTAAAAATATATTTATCTTTGCACACGTTTGTATTTTTGCAATGAAAAAAAGAATCACCATTAAAGATATTGCCAAAGAGCTGAATGTACACCATTCCACTGTCTCACGCGCACTCAGGAACGACCCGAGGGTAAATGAAAAAACACGCGACCTGGTATTGGCTTATTCGCTGAAACATGAATACCAAACGAATATGAACGCCGTGCAATTGCGTGGTACGAGCAATAATACCATGGCATTGATTGTCCCCAACATCAATCATTCTTTCTTCTCTGATATTGTCAGCCAGCTTACGAATATTGCGTATAAAAAAGGATATATCCTATCCGTTTTCCAGTCGAATGAGGATTATGATCAGGAGGTTGGCATCGTCAATACAATTATCAAGCATAACTATGCCGGAGTTATCGCTTCTATCTCGAAAAAGACTTCCGATAGCAAACATTTCAGGTTATTAAATACGTTTGGCATTCCGCTTGTCTTCTTTGACCGGGTATGCGACGATATGCTAACTCCGAAAGTACTGGTAAATAATTACGAGGTTACTTTTGAAGCCACAGAATCCCTGATTGGAAAGGGGTACAAAAGGATAGCCCATATCACCGGTCCGACTCACATTAATGTCTTCAATGACCGGCAAAACGGTTATAACGATGCCCTGATGAAACATGGTATGTCGTATAACAGGCATCTGTCGCTGGATGAAGAATTCACGGTTGAACTTGGGGAACGATGTCTTCGCAATTTCATGGATGAAAAGGAAAAGCCGGATGCTATCATTTCATCATCCATTCTTTTGACAATGGGAATAACCGTTCAGGCCAGGGCAATGTCGCTGGGCATTCCACAGGACCTGGCTCTGATTGGCTTTGGAAATCATTTAAGTTCCATTATCATGCAACCCCGGTTAACCTCTATTTATCAATCGGAAACAGAAATAGCACAAATCTCATTTGATCTGTTGGATAAAATGATCCAAAAGGAATTGCCAATTAGTGAAAATTGCACTAAAATAGTGCCTGCTTATATTGTATATCGCGAATCATGTTAAATCTATTTATTAATTTATGCACACGTGTGCTTTAAAACTTTAATCTTATGTTAAAAGGAATTTCACCATTAGTAAGTCCTGAACTGCTGGCAGTCCTGGCACGTATGGGTCATGGCGACGAAATCATTCTAGCCGATGCCCATTTCCCCGGAGAATCATTTAATGGCCGCGTATTACGGGCCGATGGTATCCGTATCCCTGAATTGCTGGTTGCCATTCTGCCTTTATTTGAACTGGATGCCTATGTTCCACACCCGTTAGTTATGATGTCTGCTGTAAAAGGAGATAAACTAGACCCAACTGTCGAAGAGTCATATATGAAAAGCATCCAACTCTCCAACCCCGATGCACCATCTATTGAACGGATCGACCGCTTTGCCTTTTACGAACGTACCAAAACAGTTTTTGCCGTTGTTATGACCGGCGAAACAGCTAAATATGGAAATATCCTTCTGAAGAAGGGTGTAACTCCTTGCTGAACGAAGTTTATTTAAGAGCTTGAAAAGTTTGAGAGTTTGAAAGGTGAGTTGGATAAAAGGTTCGTTTTTCGTTTAAACAACGTTGTTTGATCTGCTAATTCTATAACTCCATTCATTCAAATCCTCAACTCTTCAGACTTTTCAAACTTCAAACTCCTCAAATTAAAAACTCTTAATCAACCAACAATGACATTAAAATCAAAAGGTGCTTATTTACCGGGAAACAGCACAGTCGTATTTAAAGATGTGGAATTTCCAACACCCGGACATGGTGAAGTTCTATTGAAAGTAAAATCATCCACTATTTGTGGTAGTGACATTCGTGCCATCTATCGTGAACATCTGGGTAAAGGACCTGAAGGGTATCAGGATAAAATTGCAGGGCATGAACCTGCCGGTCAGATTATTGCGTGTGGCCCCGGCATGAAACGTTTCAAACTGGGCGACCGCGTAGTGGTGTACCATATTTCAGGTTGCGGTTGTTGCAACGATTGCCGTCGCGGATATATGATTTCATGTTCCAGCCCTTCACGTGCTGCTTATGGCTGGCAACGTGATGGTGGTATGAGCGAATACATGATTGCCGAGGAAAAGGATCTTGTGTTACTACCTGATGAATTGACCTATACCGATGGTGCACAGGTAGCTTGCGGATTTGGGACTGTTTATGAAGGACTGGAGAAAATCGGGATCAATGGCAATGATGCGGTGCTTGTAACCGGATTAGGCCCTGTAGGACTAGCTGCCCTGATGCTTGCAAAAGCCCTGGGGGCACAACGCCTGATAGGGGTGGATACTGTTGCCGAACGTTGCCAGATAGCCAAAGATCTTGGTCTGGCCGACGAAGTATATGTGTCAGGCCCTGATACCATGGAAAAAGTAATGGCTGAAACCAATGGTAAAGGATTTGAGAAAACAGTTGACTGCTCAGGTCATACTTCAGGCCGTCAGCTATGTATCCGTGCAACCCGCCAGTGGGGAAAGATGGTGATGATTGGTGAAGGTGGAACCGTAGAATTCAACCCAAGCCCGGATATTATCCACGACCAGAAGACTATTTACGGATCATGGGTGACCTCTATCTGGAAGATGGAAGAACTGGTAGAGCGCCTTGTCCGCTGGGGAATACATCCCGAAGACCTGGTAACTCACCGCTTCACACTGGATAAGGCAGCTGAAGCCTATTCGTTAATGGCTGAAGGAAAATGCGGCAAAGTAGCCGTTGTTTTCGATGAAGAAATCAAGTAAATAAAATAAACAAACCACCCCTAACCCCTAAAGGGGAACTGGATTAGTTTCGTCTTTGAAAATTCTATATAAAATTCAGAGACAAAGTAACTAGGTTCCCCTTTAGGGGTTAGGGGTTCTTTTAAATCTAAAATATTATGCAATCAATAGATTCAACTAAAGTGCCGTATAAAACGCTGTACAATGGAGCCAGAATACCAGTCATAGGGTTAGGCACTTTCGGCTCTGATAATTACGATGCCGAAACCATTGCACGGGCTGTGAAAACTGCCATTACTATGGGATACCGCCATATTGACTGTGCTTCGGTTTATGGCAATGAAAAGGAAATCGGGGTAGCTTTGCAGGAAGTATTCGCCGAAGGAATTGTTACCCGCGAGGAACTCTGGATTACTTCCAAAGTATGGAATGATAAGCATAAACAGGTTGTCGAATCCTGCAAACAGTCGTTGGCTGACCTGCAACTGGATTACCTGGATTTGTACCTTGTTCACTGGCCTTTCCCAAACTTCCACGCTCCTAAATGTGATGTTACTGCCCGTCAGCCGGATTCAGTGCCTTATATCCATAAAGACTATATGAAAACTTGGGCGCAAATGGAAAGTCTGGTTGATAGTGGATTGGTTAAGAATATAGGGACCTCTAATGTGACGATCCCTAAAATGAAACTTATTCTGCGTGACTGTCACATTAAGCCTGCAATAAATGAAATGGAAATCCACCCCCATTTCCAGCAACCAGAACTGTTTAAATTCATGATTAATCATGGCATTCAGGTGATAGGCTACAGTCCTATAGGTTCTCCTGGGCGTCCGGAAAGGGATAAAACCCCCGAAGATACGGTGGATATTGAAGATCCGATTATTGTGGCCATTGCTGAACGCTTGCAGGTTCACCCTGCTGTTGTTTGCCTGAAATGGGCTGTTCAACGGGGACAGATTACTATTCCTTTCTCCGTAAAAACAGATAAGATGTACAACAACCTGAAAGGTATTACCGAAGGACCGTTGACTGTTGAAGAAATGGAAGCTGTTTCTAAGATAGATAAACAGTGTCGTTTGATAAAAGGACAGGTGTTCCTGTGGCAGTCTGCCAAAGGTTGGGAAGACTTGTGGGATCTGGATGGTGTGATAGCCGGTTAAATGAAATAAGCCATGAAAAATCACACCCTTAATTTCATTGTTGTACTCCTCCTCTCTGCAAACGTTTTTATGTCGGCAGCTCAGGAAAGTAGTGAAGGTAAATTTAAAGCAACCGATGAATCTTTGAAACAATATCAATACCCTGCATGGTTTCGGGATGCTAAATTTGGTATCTGGGCTCATTGGGGCCCTCAGGCTGTTCCCCGCCAGGGTGACTGGTATGCCCGGAAATTATACATGCAGACCGGAAACGACTGGGAAACGGAGACGTACAATTCTCATCTGAAAACTTATGGCCATCCTTCCGTTTCAGGATATAAAGATATCATTCCTTTGTGGAAAGCCGAAAAATGGAACCCTGAAGAATTGATGAAGCTTTATAAGAAAGTAGGAGCGAAGTATTTTGTTAGTATGGGTACGCACCATGATAATTTCTTTCTGTGGAATTCAAACATTCACAGATGGAACTCTGTAAATATGGGTCCTAAAAAAGACGTTGTGGGGTTATGGCAAAAGGCTGCTCAAAACGAAGGATTGCGCTTTGGTGTTTCCGAACATTTGGCTGCCAGCTATACCTGGTTCCAGACGGCTCATGGTTCTGATAAAACCGGAGATAAAGCCGGTGTGCCTTATGATGGGAATGATCCTCAGTATGAAGATTTGTACCATGCCAAGGCGGCTCCAGGTGATAATGGTTGGCTCACGAATAACCCTGTCTGGCAGAAAGAATGGTTCAATTGTATCGAGGAGCTCATTGATAAGTATCATCCTGATCTCCTGTATTCCGACAGCAAACTACCTTTTGAAAATACTGGAAGAAGTATGATTTCCCATTATTATAATCAGGATATGAAGAAAAATAATGGCAAACTAGAAGCGGTATATACCTGTAAGGAACCTTCAAACGGACGTTTTGCACAGGATGTTGAACGTGGTGTGTTGGATTCCATCAGTGAGTTCCCATGGCAGACCGATACCTCCATTGGCGATTGGTACTATCGTACTGGCCAGAAATACAAGACTTCTGAAGAAGTTATTCAAATGCTGGTGGATATTGTCAGTAAAAACGGGAACCTGCTATTGAATGTGGTTCAGACTCCTGAAGGCGATCTGGAGCCCGATGTATTGAGTATCCTGGATAGAATAGCTGTCTGGACGAAGGTGAATGGAGAAGCAATATACGGAACCCGTCCCTGGAAAGTTTACGGGGAAGGACCTTCAACCAATAAAAACCAGGAGAAAGGTCAATTTGGTGGAGTAAAGGACATTCGTGCCTATCAGTCAACTGACCTGCGGTTTACAACTAAGGACGGTGTGCTATACATTTTTTGCATGAATGCACCAACCGAAGGAATTCAGGTAAAATCGCTTGGCAAATTGTCAACCTATTCAGGTAAAGCCATTGCATCTATATCGATGCTGGGAAGCAAGTCGAAAATACAATGGAAGCAAGGTGATGGAGAATTGTACATTACTAAGCCGTTAGATTTGCCATCTTCTAAAGTAATTACTTTTGCAGTAACATTCAAAAAATAAAATTTGCTTCAATCCCGGTGATATGATTATAAGAATCATATTGCGGATCTTTTTTTTCGAATTACACTGAATTAAGAGAACATTACATTCAGAGTGATATATCAAACTGCGTTTTTCATAAATAGTTTTATAGGCTTTAGGGCTTGTAAAACTATTTTTTGTTTCTGTTCATTAAAATATACATTTTAATAATAACTTTGCGACTCAATTTCTATCCTGAATTGTTATAGGTCTAAAACGATTAATTAATACTATAAATTAATGAATATGTACGATTTAATGATTATCGGCGGTGGTCCTGCCGGGTATGTGGCTGCCGAACGTGCAGGGCATAACGGACTTTCAGTCATCTTGTTCGAAAAGAAGGCTCTGGGAGGCGTTTGTTTGAACGAAGGCTGCATTCCGACCAAAACTATGCTTTACAGTGCGAAAATATACGAGAACGCCCTCCATGGTGATAAATACGGTATCTACGGTGACAATATCCGTTTCGATTACGGAAAGATAGTCGCCCGTAAAAATAAAATAGTCCGTAAGCTGGTGGCCGGTGTATCTGCTAAAATGAAATCGAACCAGGTCACAGTGGTCAGCGGTGACGCCATGATTCAACGGAAAACCGCTGCTGGAGTTGAAGTAACGTGCAATGGTGAAACCTATACGGGTGCCAACCTGCTTATCTGTACAGGTTCCGAAGCCTTTGTCCCACCTATACCGGGATTGGAACAGGTGAGTGACATTATCCTGACTAACCGCGAAATACTGGACCTGAAAGAGCTGCCCGCATCGCTGGTGATCATTGGAGGTGGGGTGATAGGAATGGAATTTGCCAGTTTATACAACAGTCTGGGTTCGAAAGTAACCGTTGTGGAGATGCTGCCTGAAATACTGGGTGGTATTGATTCTGAACTCTCTGCTATGCTTCGTGATATTTACACCAAAAAAGGCATTGAATTCCATCTCCAGGCAAAAGTAGTGCAGATAGAAGGTAATAAAGTTATCTTTGAGGAAGATGGTCAGACAGCTTCGGTGGAAGGGGAGAAAATACTCGTAAGTGTAGGCCGCAGGGCAGTAACCAAAGGTTTTGGTCTGGAGAATCTGGGTATCGAGTTGGATCGAGGAGGTATTAAAACGGATGAAAAGATGCGTACCAATGTGCCTAATGTCTATGCTGCTGGTGATGTGACAGGATTCTCCCTGCTTGCCCATACCGCCATGCGCGAAGGGGAAGTAGTGGTGAATAACCTTTCGGGGCGTGAAGACCACATGCGTTATAATGCCATCCCGGGGGTAGTCTATACCAATCCTGAAGTTGCTTCAGTGGGTGAAACCGAAGAATCGGCCACAGCAAAAGGTATTGCTTTTAAAGTGGCTAAACTGCCTATGGCTTATTCAGGACGTTTTATGGCTGAGAATGAAGGTGGAAGTGGGCTTTGCAAAATACTGGTTGGTGATAAGTATGGCGAAGTAATTGGAGTTCATATGCTAGGTAATCCTTCCAGTGAAATTATTTATGGGGCATGCCTGGCTATTGAACAGGAAATGACTCTGGTTGAAATGCAGGAAGTGGTATTCCCCCATCCTACGGTCAGTGAGATATTTAAAGAAACCATTTTTGCTTTTTAAATCCCCGGGTAATCAAGAAAATAAAGTAAAAAACCGGAATGTATCGGGTTTTGTGTAACTTTTTTCTTCTAAAAATTTCGGCATTTAAAAATAAAACGTATCTTTGCAGCCGCTTTAAGAGAAAAGCAAGACACATTTTGCGAAAATAGCTCAGTTGGTAGAGCACGACCTTGCCAAGGTCGGGGTCGCGGGTCCGAGTCCCGTTTTTCGCTCTTTTTTTACAGAGTATCAGGCCCGGATGGTGGAATGGTAGACACGAAGGACTTAAAATCCTTTGGCTTCACGGCTGTGCGGGTTCAAGTCCCGCTTCGGGTACTCATTACAAATAAAAAGTCCCTTATAATCAATAGATTGTAAGGGACTTTTTATTTGTTACTGAAACATAGCTGAAACATTTTATTTTTTGTCCCCCTTTTTCTCTTTTTGGAACCTCCTGTTTCACTTTGTTTTTGCTGTTTTTCTTCTAAACAAATGTATTTATTCAGGTCATGTCATACTCTATAAATTAGTTATTTTCTTCCCAACCCATAAGTAAGTGAATCTGTTTGATTGATAATCAGGTTAATTTATAGTCAGGATCATCACCCAAATCTTGCTTATGACAAGAGCATTCTTCTTTAGTTTATCTGGAGTGTTCGGTACTCAGAAGGTGTGGTGCCGAATTTTTGTTTGAAACAACGACTAAAATAGCGTGGATCTTCAATTCCTACTTTGTAGGATATCTCAGCAACAGTTAATTGAGTGTCGCGAATATACTCGGCGGCACGTTCAAAACGTACTTCGCGTACAAATTCAACGGGTGAAAAGCCTGTCAGACTTTTCAATTTATTGAAGAATACAGTCCGGCTCATATTCAATTTCGAAGCAAGCAAATCGATATTCAAATCAAAGTTCTCCAGATTATCGTTCATGAGTACTACTAAAGACTTCATAAACAGGTCTTCCTGTGATTTAATATCCAAAGGAGGCAGGTTGTAATCAGCTTTTGAAGATATATACTGCGAACGATAATACTGCTGCAATTGAATGCGTTGAGTTATGAGGTTCTCAATCCTGGCATGAAGAAATTCTGAGCTAAAAGGCTTTGTGATATAGTCGTCAGCTCCTGCTTTGATACCCGCCAGCTTGCTCTCCATATCAGTAACAGCAGTAAGGAGTATGACAGGGATATGCGATGTTCTTGGATCATCTTTCACCTTCTTTATCAGTTCTAATCCATCCATTTCGGGCATTAATAGATCGGCAATGATGAAGTCAGGCATAATCTGCTGAATTTTATTCCATCCAACCAGTCCGTTTTCTGCTTCTTCCACCTGATAATTCTTTTTCAGGCTTTTCTTTAAGAAATGACGGAGCTCATCATTATCTTCCACTATCAGGATTAACGGAGTTACCTTTACCAGATCCTCCTTTTCAACGTCGGAAGTTAGTTCAGTTTCAGCTGATTCTTTCAAAGGAATTTTTTGGTCTGAAAGAATCAGATCCACATCTCCATTGTAGTGAGCAGTACCAAGTTTGAATTCTATTTCGAAGGTTGACCCTTTACCTACCTGACTATCGACACGGATAGATGCATGGTGTAAATCAACCAGCTTTTTTACCAGATCCAGTCCGATACCGGTACTTTTCTGGGCTATATTTCGCAATGTAGATACACTGAAAAAGCGGTCGAATATGAAATTTATTTTCTCCTGTGCAATGCCAATTCCTTCATCGATTACTGAGAGGACTGCTGTATTTTGTTTTATTTCGGTCTTGACAGTGATATTTTTCCCCGAAGGCGTAAACTTAAACGCATTGGAAAGCAAATTGGAAAGAATGGATTCGTAACGTTCAGGGTCTACCCAAATTTTAGCATTCCTTGATTCGTCAACCAAATGAAATCCTATATTTTTAGTATGTGCTATTTCCAGGAAGTTTCTACTACAAATACGGGTGAAATCGGCGAAATCTATTTCCTCTACCGTTAACCTCATCTTATTGTTTTGTATCTTACGGAAATCCAGAATTTGATTGATTAGCCCCATTACACGGTCTAAGTTCCTGCGAACGAGCAAAAGCTGATCTTTTATGGACGGATCGATATCTTCCTGAAGAATATTATCCACCGGCAGCGAAATCAAGGTTAGAGGCGTACGCAATTCATGGGATATGTCGGTAAAAAACCTCAACTTCATATCGGTCATTTGCTTTTCGAGGTGTACATTGTTTTTTAATTTGAAAATGGTAATAAAAATATATAAAGTGCCTAAAAACAATAAAATAGCCAGCAGCAGATACAAAACCTTGGCAAAGTTAGATTGCCAGAATGAAGGAAGAATGTTTATTTCAATCTGACGTTCGTTTTGCAACCATACGCCTTCACTATCGGTTGACTTGACGCGGAAGATATACTTGCCTGGAGGCAGGGCAGTGTACGTTGCTGAATGTTTTGTCAGCACATTATTCCAGTCGGGGTCAAAACCATCCAGCTTATAGGCATATTGAATCTTCTCAGGTGCACGCATGTCCAGTGTGGCAAATTCAATGGTAAAAACATTCTGTTTGCTATTAAATTCAATCTTGGGAGATTTATCCAATTGAGTTTGAAGGATGGATCCTTCTTCCGCTGTTTCGACTTCCTTATTAAACAATAATAAACGGGTAAAAACAAGTGGAGCATGAATTATGCGACGTTTGACAGCTTCAGGTTTAAACGTATAAAAACCAGATTTAGATCCATCACATATTTCACCCGAATGAAGCAAACAAGCTGATGCTTCTGAAAATTCAACATTTTCTAATTCATTTCCTTTACCGAAGGCTTCTATCTTGTTTGTCTTCTTGTTGAATTTTACGATAGAATTTTCGGTAGTTAACCACAAATTACCCTGTTTATCATCGATAATTGTATAAACCACGTTATTAGGCATTCCCTTATCCCGATTGAACATATCAAATTCAAACGGTTTATTGTCTTCGAATTTCGTTTTTAGCCGGCCTAATCCTCCACCAAAAGTACCAAACCACATAGTACCTTCCTCATCTTCGAAGATACAATGCACATCATTTGCACCAAGGCTTCTTGATGCATCTTGATTTTTGTGATAATACCTGTATCGAATATCTTTCGGATTCTTAAAATTAGCATTAAAGACAACAAACCCTTCGGTGGTAGCCACCCAGATATGCTGTTTGGAATCGGCAAAAACCTGGCGTACTTTCGAACAATTGGTTTCAGGAAAGGCTCGCAGAACGTTTTTTGAGTGAAAGAACCTTATCTTTCCATTTTGTTCATCAAATAGATGCAATCCACCCCCATAACTACCTGCCCATATTCGTCCGTTTTTATCCTGAATGACTGAATAGAAATCATTGTTTGCTGGTGAATAGATATCATCGGGGTTGTGTACAAAATTTTCAATCCTGAATGTGTTTTTCGTTCCCTGTGGTTTCAAACGGAACAGCCCTTGCTTCTTAGTTGCAAACCAAATGTTTCCGGTCTTGTCCTGACAAAAATTATAGACCAGCACTTCGAGATTACCACCCGGAATAATTCGCCCATCATGGTTTAATGAACCTATTTCCTTTTTGTTTTGATCAAATACATGGACAGTTCCATCCTTGCAGGCTACCCAAAGTCGGTTCTGATTGTCTTCAAATATGGCTCTGGTCTCATTGGTAATGCTATAAACAGAGTGTGTCTGGAACAAATAATGATTAAAATAATCAGGTAAAAATGTACATTTAAATAGTCCGTTACCCCGGTTGGTACTAATCCACAAAACCCCCTGTGAATCGGATAAAACGTGATTTACACCGTATGAAAATACGGTATTAATATCTTCGTTGTAGGCATTATAAAAAGGCACTAAGCGGTTATTAGCCCTGTCGAACCAGGAGAAAAAGCCATAGTATGGTTGCACCCATAGCAAGTCTTTCTCATCTTCGAAAATCAGGAAGTTGGGATTCGTAACCTGGCCTTCATTCAGATTAGATCTGATAAAGGCAATCTTATTGGTCTGGGAGGAAAAGTGAAGTACCCCGGGTGATTTGATTCCAAGCCATGCATCACCTGCACGGTCAATATATACATTCTGAATATCATTGGAAGGCATTTCGGGATACTTTTCCTTTGAGAACTGTTGCAGTTGCTCATGAAGAACATCATAGGTAAAAAAGCCTCTGCCCTGAGTGGCAAAAAGAAAGTAGTTTGGGTTAAAATTAGCCAGGTTCGTTACAATTGCTTTGTCCGGTAATTCAATGGTTTTAAAAGTCCTCGATCTTTTTTCATACTGAAAAATCTTGCCTGCGCCCCCAAACATGATTCGTTTACTGTTTTCAATAAACGAATAGAAAGGCTGCTTTTCAAAATAAAGCACCGTCTTTCCTGTCGATTCAATGCAGCTTAATCCGCTTTGAGTAAGAAACCATGTGTTGCGTTCATTGTCCTGGAAAATCCCTCTTACCGTGTTATTGGGGAGTGTGTGATGGTTCTTATCAAAGATTATCGCAACAAGGTTACGGGTCTTTTCATCCAGTATTACCTTATAACATCCTTTATCAAACGTAGCAAGCCAGATAACACCGGAAGGAAGCATGTAGATCTCACGGATCTTATCGTTTACCGGCTGACCGTTCGGTTTTTTTATGCGGATAAGCTCTTCCGAGGATTGATCGAGCCGATAGACAATTTCATCATATGTTTTTACCCAAATGTGTCCCCGGCTATCTTCTTTAACATCTAAGATCCGGTTACTCAACACCGACAAGCGGTTATCAGGCTTGGAGTTATACAGTGTGAAATT
>Ga0302204_1000508_pt1 | contig 12282 bp, 10 predicted proteins | sample II_Fen_E1_2_FD_194578 | JGI IMG/M metagenome (GOLD analysis project Ga0302204, IMG submission 194578) | Peat permafrost microbial communities from Stordalen Mire near Abisko, Sweden - II_Fen_E1_1 | ecosystem: Environmental > Terrestrial > Soil > Wetlands > Permafrost | place: Sweden: Abisko...
TGCAAATTCTGAAATTGTTTCTGCGCAGTCCTGTAAGCCCCAGATATTAGCAAAACCTGCATCTGCACGTGATACCAATTCACCGGACATAACATAAGCTACCATTGGGAAGTTTAAACCACCGTATTGACGGGGCAGGGTGATTCCATATACTCCGGCCTGAGTCAGTGCATCGTGGTTTTCCTGTGTACCGCGGGCATAAATAACACGGCTGTTTTCAACCTGTGGTCCTTCTTTGTCAACACTTTCTGCATTCGGTGCAATGATGTCTCCGGCTATTTCCCCGATAATTTCGAGTACTTTATTGTAGTTGTCAAGGGCATCTTCGAAATCGCGTGATGCATAATCGTATTTGTCTTTATCAGCAAAATTGCGCTCCTTGAGGGCAACTATTTTCTTCATCAGGGGATGAGAAAGCTGAAATTTTATGGCGGGATTGTCGTTATAAAAATTCATATTTTTTATAGTTAGTAGTTTGTAGTAGGTCGTTTATGGTTGGAAGTTTAAGATATGCAGTTCGTTTTCTAATTTCACTTGATACTTATTCCTTACTTCTTACTACCAACTATCTACTACCTACTGCTTGTTTTTATTTCGAGTTCTTTTTGTAGTATTTGATCATTTTAGGCAAAACTTCTTCCACATTTCCGGTAATCACATAATCCGCAATCTGGTTTATCGGTGCTTTCGGATCACTGTTGATAGCAATAATCATGGCACTTTCCTGCATTCCGGCAATGTGTTGGATCTGTCCTGAAATTCCACATGCAATATATAATTTAGGACGAACAGTGGTTCCTGTCTGCCCAATCTGACGTTCATGTTCTGCAAAACCTGCATCAACAGCAGCGCGTGAAGCACCCACTTCACCTCCCAGGGTGGCAGCAAGTTCGTATAATAATTTGAAATTGTCGGCACTTCCAACACCATAACCACCCGATACAATAATTGGTGAGCCTTTGATGTTCAGTTTAGACTTTTCCATATGGCGTTCTATTACTTCCACTACAAAATCAGTATCCGCAACATATTTAGAAACGTCTAATTTGTGTGTTTTCCCTACAAATTTAGCATCCTTGGTTTCTTTTTTCATAACCCCTTCGCGTACAGTTGCCATTTGGGGGCGGCAATCAGGATTTACAATGGTTGCCACAATGTTACCGCCAAATGCAGGGCGAATCTGATAAAGCAGGTTTTCGTAAGTCTTACCTTGCTTCTTGTCTTCGTACGTTCCAATTTCAAGCGAAGTACAGTCGGCAGTTAAGCCGCTGAATAGTGCTGAAGATACGCGGGGTCCCAGGTCACGTCCGATAGAAGTAGCTCCCATCAGTGCAATTTGAGGTTTCTCTTCCTTGAAAAGATTGACCAGTAAGGAAGTATGCGGCATAGAAGTATAGGGAGCCATACGTTTGTCGTCCAATAGGTGAAGTACTTCTACACCATACGGGAAAACCTGTGCCCCAATGCCATCCAGCTTATATCCGGCAGCTACAGCTTCCAGTTTGCAGTTTAATTGTTTGGCCAGGCTGCGACCTTTAGTAAGGAGTTCCAGGCTGACGTCACCTACAATGCCATCTTCAATTTCGAGATATACAAATATATTATTCATCGTACTTATCCTATCGTGTGGTTAGCAATTAATTCTTTCATCAAACTTTCCATATCAAAATCAGAAGCAGTAAGGCGTTTACTTTCTTTTGCTGTAAACACTACGTTTTCTATTTGTTTTACTTTGGTAGGTGAACCTGTCAGACCCAACCACTTAATATCGTGTTCAATATCATTCACACCCCATTCCGGAATATTCAGATAGGGATGAGCGTCATACAAATCTGTATAATCAGCTCCCTGTTCCTGTTTTTCTGTCGATGTGGCGGCATGTTTGTACTTCAAAGTCAGCTTAGCATGACGTGGACGACAGTTTGCGGCTGAACCGTTCACAGTAACCAGCATGGGCAATGTTCCCCTGACCACTTCAATGCCACGTTCAAGACGTCGTTTTACCGTGATTTTGTTATCTGAAAGGTCTAAAATTTCTTCTGCATAGGTGATTTGTGGAAAGCCTAGTTTCTCGGCAACCTGCGGACCAACCTGTGCTGTGTCACCATCTATTGCCTGGCGGCCACAAATGATTAAATCTACTTTTCCCATTTTCCGAATGGCGCAAGCCAGTGCGTATGATGTGGCTAGTGTATCCGAACCGGCAAACTCACGTCCGCTTAACAGATAACCACCATCAGCCCCACGATACATGCTTTCACGAATAATCTCCGCAGCTCGTGCAGGCCCCATGGTTAGGATTTGAACCGTAGCACCTTTAATTTTACTCTTCAAGCGAAGAGCTTGTTCCAACGCATTCAAGTCTTCGGGATTATAAATGGCAGGAAGCGCAGCACGGTTCACCGTACCATCAGCCTTCATTGCATCTTTCCCTACGTTGCGCGTGTCAGGTACTTGCTTAGCAAGAACAACAATGTTAAAACTCATTTTCTGTTAATTAGTAATTAATATATATGACTGATAAATTCTATCGAATAAAAATTCTTGCTTTTTGCTATCAAGGATTTCTAGAATTGAAGAAAAGAGGCTGTGAAAAGAAAAAGACTTGCAAAAATAGCAGTTTTTATTGAATAAGCAACAGTTTTTGCACAAATTCCAAAAACTGTGCATATGGTGATTAGAATTGACTAAAAAAAACGTGAGACTTTTCACAAAGTCTCACGTTTAAATAGGTATTAGTTTTTTAAGGTATAAAAAAGATTGTGTTGTTTAGTTAACGATGCAAATAAACGGGTAAAATTGAAGTTCTACAAGGAATAAAATATGTTTTACAACCTAATTTTTGAGTCTAATCGTTTTTTAATGTAGTAATTTGACTAAAAATAGAGATCTTACTTACACATTTACAGTATGTTATACTATTATTTAATCAAGGTTTAGTTTTTTTCTATTTTAGAGTAATAAATTGAGATTATGAAGATATTTAACATATTCTTTTAAATCGAAAAGCAAATATAACCTGTTCTGTTGAATTATTTGAAAGTTGAAGAACATTTTTTTTTTAGATAATCCTGATAATTAAAAAGACTTTTCCTGAACTTTAACGCAGCAGTGATGGTGATAAATTACAGGATAAGTTCTGCTGTGACTTTTAGCATTATTGCCAACTTTTATTCGCCAAAGAGTATTATTTCGTTAATTTTGTTATTTATCTATCTTCACGGTAGATTCGCCTTCTTTTCACCATCTGTTCGCTGGTATTCCATATATGTTCCATATATATTCCATATATAACCCGTATATATTCCATATTTATATAGATAGGGAATATATATGGAATATATATGGGTCATATACTGTTTTAATGCGAACAGGTGGTGACCGAATAGCGGAGCAAACGTACAGGTATATGGCTTATTATTCGTTTTCCAAAATTAAGATGCGTGAATGTCTTTCGCTTTTCATTGGATTTGAAAGCACTTGAAAAAACAAGGATTCACCCTCCTAATGACGTGTTTTTTCGTGATAAATAAGTATCTTTGTGCTTCATTTATATGTCTATGAGAAAAATATTGATCCTGCTGCTTATCGTTGTTCAACTCCCGGCTTGCAATAAGACAGCCCGTAGTACTCAAAAAGAAGTGAAAACAGTGAATATCCCCGAATTTTCTTCTGATTCTGCGTATGTATTTACTCAGAAACAAGTTGATTTTGGACCACGGGTTCCGAATACTCCGGCGCATGACGCTTGTGCCACTTATTTGGCAGCTGAATTAAAAAGACTTGGGGCAGACGTAATAGAACAAAAAGCTGATTTGACTGCTTTTGATGGAGCGGTACTTAAATCAGTCAATATAATCGGGTCTTTCAATACTAAAGCCGAAACTCGTATATTACTATTCTCCCATTGGGATTCACGTCCGTGGGCTGACCATGATCCGAATCCCGAGAATCATAAAAAGCCCGTTATGGCAGCCAATGATGGTGCCAGTGGGGTAGGTGTATTGCTTGAAATGGCCAGGTTGATGGGGAAAAATCAACCAACAGTGGGTGTGGATATCATATTTTTTGATACGGAAGATTATGGTGCTCCTGAAAGTTTTAAAGGTCAGAATACAGAGGATTCGTGGTGCCTGGGAACTCAGTACTGGGCTAAAAATCCACATGTGCCGGGATATACTGCCCGGTTTGGTATTCTATTGGATATGGTGGGCGGAAAACAGGCTACTTTTTTCAAAGAACAATCTTCAGTGTATTATGCCCCAAGTGTGGTTAATACTGTATGGTCACAAGCCAAGAGCCTGGGATTCGGACAATTTTTCGTAGATCAAAAAGGAGGTGGTATCACTGACGATCATATTTATGTGAATCAAATCAGGGGTATTCCAAGTATTGATATTATCCAGTATGACCCAAATTCAAAAAGCGGGTTTGCCGATTACTGGCATACTACCCACGATACCATGGAAAATGTGGACAGAAATACACTCAAGGCGGTGGGAACTACACTTATGCATGTGGTGTATAATGAAAAATAGTAGGGAGTAGGTAGTAAGAAGTGAGGAGTAAGAAGTAAGGAGTGATGAGTGAGAGGTAAGAAGTGAGAGGTAAGAGGTAAGAGGCAAGAGGTAAGGAATGAGGACTGAGAAATGAGTAGTAGCTGGTTGTAAATAGTAAATAGCAAATAATAAACTATGTCCTTGCGATTTAAAAAGATAGCTGTAAAGATTGGGAGTAATGTGTTGACCCGTACTGATGGGACTCTTGATATTACCCGTATGTCGGCATTGGTGGATCAGATATCCCAATTACACAAGAAAGGAGTAGAAATCGTAATGGTTTCTTCCGGTGCAGTAGCTTCGGGACGTAGTGTGATGGGCATTAGCAAGAAGTTGGATATAGTGGATCAGAGACAGCTCTTCTCGGCAGTGGGCCAGGCTAAACTGATCAATCATTATTACGAGCTGTTCAGGGAACAGGATATTGTTGTGGGGCAGGTACTGACAACAAAGGAAAATTTCAGCAGCCGCAGGCTTTATCTGAATCAACGGAACTGCATGCAGGTTATGCTTGAAAATCATGTGATTCCTATTGTAAATGAGAATGATGCAGTATCTGTGTCGGAGCTTATGTTTACGGATAATGATGAACTTTCCGGATTAATTGCTTCTATGATGGACATGGAGGCCCTGATCATCCTGAGCAATATCGATGGCATTTACAACGGCTCACCGACAGACCCTGACTCGAAGGTGATACTTAAAATAGAAAAAGGCCAGGATATTTCTGACTTTATTCAAAGCAGCAAATCTACTTTTGGACGTGGAGGCATGTTGACCAAAACAACTATTGCCCGAAAAATAGCCGATCAGGGCATTGAAGTTATCATTGCGAACGGAAGGTGTGAAAATGTACTTGTACAATTGCTGGATAAAAAGTTTGATGTTGTCTCTACTCATTTTGTTGCTTCAACGGCCGAAGTATCGAGTGTAAAAAAATGGATTGCTCATAGCAAAGGCTTTGCAAAAGGCGAGATACATGTCAACGAAAATGCTGCAAAGGCTCTGACCGGTGAATCTGCTGTAAGCCTTTTGCCGGTAGGAGCCGTTAAGATAGTAGGTGATTTTGAAAAAGATGATATTGTAAAGATTGTTGACCAAAACGGCTTGTCACTGGGTGTGGGGAAAGTGCAATATGACAGCGAAAAAGCCCGTGAAATGCTGGGCAAAAAGAATCAGAAGCCGTTGGTGCATTGCGACTATTTGTATCTGGAATAGGGGCTATGAGTCAAAACAAAGACAAAAAACGAAAGAAAAAGGACAAGGGCTTATCATAGATGAAAAAGGATGATGAAACAAAAAATGATTTGCAGGAATCTGATTGTAATAGTAATTCTGATCGGGTTATTCAGTATTCATACCGATTGTAACGCAACGGAAGCACCGGGGTATATTATTACTGAAAAACAGGATACCCTGTCAGGTTTGATAGAATTAAGCCGTTTTGACCAACTGACAGGAGGATTTATACTGAATGGGGTTGAACAGGAGTCGTTTTATTCACGGGTCGTTTTTAAAGGTAAAGGAGAGACACAATTTCAGGCTTATTTTCCGAAATCGATACTTGGCTTTGGATTCAGATACGAATCAGTCAACTATTTTTACCAACGGTTTGTTGTGGAACGAAACAGCATTGTAGCCCTTGAAAATCAACAATACCGGTTTCTAAGCCTGCAATATAAAGGTTCATTGGATCTATATAAAGATATTACGTTTATTGAAAACCCACACGCAAATAAGACTCATGAAAGGTATCTGAGTTTTACAAGCTATTATTTATTCAGTCCGCAGAAGGGATTGGTGAGGGCGGAGAAGAACAACCAATACAAGACCGTTGGTGAGCTGCTTCGTTATTTTGGGATAGATGGAAAATTTACTGCAACTATACCCCATCATGCCAATTTTAATGACCTGAAAAGTTGGTTGGTTCTATATGATTATTGGTTATTGAGAAAGTAATAATGACGATGCATTAGGCAGAAATACGTATAGTAACTGAATTAATCTATCTGTAAAACAGAAAAATAACTTTTTGTTCTTACTGTGTCCTCAAGTTAATTAAACCTAATAACCACTTTTACTTATCAATAATTCAGCTACTTTTGCGTTAAAATCTTATTGAATTAATTATCCTGCTCAATAAAAAAGCAGAAATCCGGAAATATCCATAAAAAATTAAATAAAATGAATTTACTGACTGTTTTACTTCAAGTATCTGCCGCCATTCCTACAGATTCAACTACAACAACAGCTGTTGCAGTGGTATCAAACCAGAATTATTTTTCGTTACTAATGAAAGGAGGCTGGATTCTGCTTCCTTTATTCTTTTTGTTTTTTCTTTCCATCTATATGTTTATTGAACGTTGGGTGTCGATATCTGCTCTTGGCAAAAACGATGCTATCTGGTTTACCCGTATCAGCGAACTAGTTGGGGAGTGGAAAATAGATAAAGCCATAAAATTTTGCAATGAAAAGCCAACTTCATATTCAAAAGTAATTGCAGCAGGTCTTGAAGCTACAGAGGGTGAAGATATAGAAATTCAGGATGCCCTGCAAAGTGAAGCACGTCAACAGATATCCGCTCTTGAAAAGGGTATGAATTATCTTGGAATTACTGCTTCCATTGCTCCCATGTTAGGTTTCTTAGGAACCATTTTCGGAGTAATCAAGATATTTTATAACATTTCGGTAACAAATGATTTGAACATTGCCAATATATCTGATGGACTATATCAGAAAATGATTTGTTCAGGAGCAGGTTTATTTGTTGGAATCATTGCTTACTCGGGATATTATATTTTGAACGGACGTATTGATAAAATAGTTGTTCGCATTGATAAATGCTCGAATGATTTATTGAAAGATATCCGAAGCTATAAAAGAACATCGAGCGCTCAACATTGAGCGTTGAGTATTGAGCGTTGAGTATTGAGTATTGAGCAAAGAGCGTTGAGCAAAAAGGCAGGGAGTAAGGAATGACTCCCTGAGCAGATGGAGAAAACAGATGAAACAATTCGATTCAGAATGAGTTGAATAAAGCTAAAAGTAAATTTAGTAGTTTCATTAATTTGTATTGAAGTTCCACCTGAACTATTAATTCCAGCATTATAAATAATTTCAAGTCAATTAAAAAATGAAAATAGAACGCAGAAAGTTGAGAACAGCAGAGGTTTATACTGCCTCGTTGAACGACATTATGTTTTTCCTGTTGTTATTTTTCTTAATCGTATCAACCCTGGTGACTCCTGCAACCATTCGGGTATTACTACCGCAGGCGAAAACATCCGAGAAAGTGGTGGTAAAGAAGCAGGTTAATCTAACCATTACAGCAGACCACCGTTATTATGTGAATCAAAAAGAAGTTACATTTGAAAATGTAGAGTCTCAATTATCAGTGGTTCTTGCCAGCAAAAAACCGGGTGAAGAAGTTATCGTGCTACTGCATGCCGATAAAACACTTAACCTTCAGGATGTGGTAAGTGTTATCGATATTGGTAATAAATTAAAAGTGAAAATGGTATTGTTCACACAAAAGCAAAAGAACTAAAATTAGTTTATCCCTATGTGTTTAAAATTGCGACTTCTCCATACGATCAGATCGTATAATCTATTCTAACATTCTAACATTCCAACATTAACTATCAAAACCTATGGATTTAGCTTCGATACCTTCAACCTGGAAGCAAGCCGTTCAAAAAGCTTCGCGTTCACTTAATCTGGTTACTGAAGATCTTATTAATCAGGTTTTACATGCTCTGGCTGAAGAAACTTCTGCACAAACAGAAGTTATCCTGGCAGAAAATGCAAAAGATTTATCTGCCATGGATATCAGCAACCCCATGTATGACCGGTTGTTGTTAACTAAAGACCGAATAGCAGGAATAGCCTCAGATATTCATAATGTAGCTCTATTGCCATCGCCTTGTGGAAGAGTCTTAATGGAATCAGTTCGCCCCAATGGTTTGACAGTAAAAAAAATAACGGTTCCATTTGGTGTTGTAGGGATTATCTATGAAGCACGTCCCAATGTAAGTTTTGATGTTTTCTCACTGTGTCTGAAATCAGGAAATGTGTGTGTGCTGAAAGGAGGAACTGATGCTTATAATTCCAATGTGGCGATTGTAAACGTGATTCAATCTATCCTTGAGAAATTTGGATTGGACAAAAACATTGTTACACTATTGCCCGCGGGAAGGGAATCAACAGCTGAATTGCTGAATGCAGTGGGGTATGTAGATGTCATAATTCCACGGGGTGGAAAATCACTCATTGATTTTGTACGTGAGAATTCAAAAGTGCCGGTGATTGAGACGGGTGCCGGTATCTGTCATACTTATTTTGATGAGTTTGGGGATGTGGAAAAAGGGAAGAAAATAATATTCAATGCAAAAACACGACGTGTCAGCGTTTGCAATTCTTTGGATTGTCTGGTAATACACGAGAGGCGGTTGAGCGATTTACCGGAGCTTTGCAAACCATTAGCTGAAAAGAATGTGATTATTTATGCTGATGTAAAAGCCTATACTTTTCTGAATGGTAAGTATCCTAAATCATTACTGGAAAAAGCGAATGAAGAAAGTTACGGAACCGAATTTCTGGACTATAAGCTGGCCATAAAAACGGTGGAATCGATAGACGAAGCCATTGATCATATTTCAAGATACAGTTCTAAACATAGTGAATGCATAATAAGCGAGAATAAGGAAAATATCAACATGTTTGATAAGATGGTGGATGCTGCCTGTGTTTATACCAATGTTTCGACAGCTTTTACAGATGGAGGGCAATTTGGATTGGGAGCGGAAATAGGAATAAGTACTCAAAAACTCCATGCAAGGGGCCCCATGGGCTTAGAAGAATTGTGCACTTACAAATGGATTATAAAAGGCGACGGACACATAAGGAACTGAAAAATATGAATATAATTCACTAAATTTCAAATATTTTTACATTATCTGTTGGCTATTCGAAAATAATTGATTTTCTTTGTGACCGATAAGAAAGTGTACTTTTTCGTTGGGTTATCTGCATCTCTCCTTTCAAGGACTGATTTTATTTTAACCTCGTTTGTTTACGCTGTTCTTGAAACACAATTTATTAAATTTTTATTTTATTTTATGAACATTTACGTAGGTAACTTAAGTTACAAAGTTCGCGAAAATGACCTTCAAGGGGTTATTGAAGAGTATGGTCAAGTAGAATCTTGCAAAATCATTAAAGATCGTGAAACCGGAAAATCTAAAGGATTTGCATTTGTAGAAATGGCTGATGATGCCGCTGCTGCAAAAGTAATCGAAGAATTAAACGGAGCTGAATTTGACGGTCGCTCAATGGTTGTCAAAGAAGCTAGACCAAGAAACTAAGATTTTTTTCTAATCACACAAATGAACTTCTGTTATTGCAAAATAGCAGGAGTTTTTTTGTAAAAACCAAAACGCTTATGAACCGATTAAAAGGAATGCTTGAACAAAACGGTGTATTTTCAAATTTGGTTGTCCTGTTTGCGATCCTGTGTTTTTTTGTCTTGGTTTTATCCCCGATAACAGCACTTATCACGGCTGCCAATCCCTCGAGTGTCAACATAATGAAGGTATCGCAGTTAATACTTTCCATTGGGATTTTTATAGTGCCACCTTTTATTCTAGCCTATCTTTGTAGTAAAAGTCCTTTGACGTATATTCATTTAAATGAAAAGACACGATGGTCCGATGCCGGATATGTTGTTTTATTCATGCTTTTAATTATTCCATTTGTAAATTTACTAGGCGATATGAATCAACAATTGGTGTTGCCGAAATTTCTCTCCGGATTGGAAAGTTCTATAAAGTCAATGGAAGAGCAAGCAAATAAGCTGGTTGAACAAATGCTTAAGGTTCATAGTCTTTCTGCCTTACTTTTTAATGTGTTTTTGATTGCCATCTTACCTGCGCTGGGAGAAGAACTGTTCTTTCGAGGAGCTTTGATACGCATTTTACAGAATTGGAAAGGGGTGAAAATGGCAATCTGGATCACTGCGTTTATTTTCAGTACCATTCATTTTGAGTTCTACGGCTTTGTTCCACGCTTATTAATGGGGGCTTTCTTTGGCTATTTGCTGCTATGGAGTGGCAATTTATGGCTGCCTATACTTGCTCATTTTATCAATAATGTAATTGCAGTTCTATTCTATTATCTTAAATACAATGGATTTAAACTGCCCGATATTGATGCAATTGGGACTGGAAATACCTTATGGGTAGGCGTGGCAAGTGGTGCCATATCAATACTCGGATTTTACCTGCTAAAAAGACGATTCCGACTGCCGGATGAGAAAATCGTAAATTCATAAACATTGCATCTTCAGACTCTTTCTCTTATTCTAAGTTTTCATTGTGTTTCAAGATGAATTTCCTGAGAAGGTTAACTATAAGTCCTCAAAAATTCGTATTTTTGTAAGCTTAAAGACAATAGAACGTGCTTTTTAAAGTTTTTAATTTAAACACACCTTTAAAATTTTGAGATGATGTTTAAAAAAAGACACTGTTTAATTATCTAAACTAACTTTATGTTTGTTTTTTCAACCCGAACCCTTTTGAAGAATTTATCAGGACATAAAATTCTGTTTGTTTTACTGGTAATACTTATCAGTGGATGTACCACGAAAAAGAATACGTGGGTATCCAGGGATTATCAGGCAATGCATACCCGTTTTAATGTTTATTTTAATGGGTATGTGAGTTATAATGAGGGACTAAAAAACATCCTTAAAGCAAATAAAGACGATTATTCTTCTGTAATTTCGATGTATCCCATTAGCAAACACTCGAATGCTACTTCTGCAACATCGAATATGGATTTGACTATTGAGAAATGTCGTAAAGCAATAAAATTACATTCGATAAAGGTAAAGCCGGTAAAAGATTATAAAAAAGCTAATTCTCCTGATTATAAACTCTTTTATAGTCAGGAAGAATTTAATCCGGCACTTAAGGATGCCTGGCTGTTGCTTGGTAAAGCTGAATTTCATAAAGCCAATTTTCTGGGTTCTGTAGGAACCTTTTCCTATATTGTCAGGCATTATGGAACCGATAAGGACATGGAAGCAACCTGCCAGCTTTGGATTGCACGTGCTTATGGTGAAATGGGATGGATTTATGAAGCTGAACAGGTAATGTCTAAGATTGTTCAAGACAATTTAAAACGTTCAAATATTGGCCTTTTTGCTTCTGTGAATGCTGATTTATTATTAAAAAAACATCTTTATAAAGATGCCATTCCATTTTTAGAACTGGCATTATCAAAAGAAAAAAATTCAAGTCTTCAACAACGTTTTAGTTATTTGCTTGCTCAGCTGTATCAAAAAACAAAGGATAATAAAGCAGCTTATGATGCCTATACCAAGGTTATTAAATCAAATCCGTCGTATGAGATGGAATTTAATGCCCGGATCAGTCGTGCTCAATTAGATATGGGTAAACTCTCAGATGTTCGGAAAGAGCTTTTGAAGATGCTTAAAAACCGAAATAACAAAGACTATCAGGACCAATTATATTTTGCACTTGGAAATACTTATTTGCATCATGCTGATACCTTAAAAGCAATAGAAAATTACAGACTCTCCATAGACAAGAGCACACGAAAAGGTGTTGACAAAGCTGCAACCTTAATCACATTAGGCGATATCTATTATAAAAAACGTAATTATGTCAAAGCTCAGCCTTGTTATGATGAAGCAGGTAAAATA
>Ga0302204_1000517_pt1 | contig 12158 bp, 8 predicted proteins | sample II_Fen_E1_2_FD_194578 | JGI IMG/M metagenome (GOLD analysis project Ga0302204, IMG submission 194578) | Peat permafrost microbial communities from Stordalen Mire near Abisko, Sweden - II_Fen_E1_1 | ecosystem: Environmental > Terrestrial > Soil > Wetlands > Permafrost | place: Sweden: Abisko...
AAGGCAGAGGTTTTGATTTTAATTGAACTTGCTGTCTTATTGCTTCTTCCATTACCATTCCTAAAACTCAACCTCCTTTATGTTATCACTGCTTTAATTATTATGCTTTTGTCCAAATTTGTACGAAAAGAGAAATGGTCGGAGTATGGTTTTAAAGCTATAAAATGGAAAATGCTCTTCCTTGCAATTGCTTTCGGAGTGATCTATGGCTTGGTTGATAATTTTTTCATTGAGCAACTGATAACGAAAATTACCGGTGCAGAGCCTGACTTGTCAACATACGCAAGTGTAAAGGGTAATGTTGGCCATTTAATTGCTATGCTCGGCATTGGCTGGGTAATAGGAGGTTTTTTCGAAGAATGGTTTTTTAGAGGATATATGTATAACCGTATACAGTCAGTTATTCATAATCCGATCATTTTCAAATGCACCGCAATTGTTATAACCAGTATTGTATTTGCTTTTGCTCATACCTATCAGGGCATTGGCGGTATTGTTGATACCGGGTTGTTCGCTGTAGTAATGGGATTGCTTTATTTTGCCCTTGGCAAAAATGTGTGGTACCTGATGATAATTCATGGCATGTATGATACGGTTGGTATTATACGCTTATTCCTGGGCAACTGACCGTACTTATAGAAAATAACTGTTTCCCGAACCGAAATAAGCCGCAAAATGAGTCCGTTAAAGCGATTGGCAGGAGTAATTGCCCTGGCTCTTTGTTTCTATCCTGTAGACGCCCAAAATAAGAAATTCGAATACATTACGGACCTAAAGGATACCCTGTTTTAATTGTATTGCCCTGACATTCGGTTTTATATTCGGGAAATTCAATTGTTGAATGAAATATCCGGAAGTTTAGCAGTCAGCTCATGTTTGGAAATCAGTGTTCCAATCTTCCAAAAGCAGGTTTCATTACATGTTTTTTGCGTAGCGGTAAGATATCATATATCTTTGTGTAATTCTTAATATTAGGAGCCAAATGGATACAGAAGTTAAAGGACAAACTTTTCCACGTGAAGGAATTCAAAGTCAAAATAATAACCCTATAGTGGAAAATAAAGAACTCCACAAACTACGTCTGGTGTTCGAACAAACTCCGGGAGCAATATTTATACTAGACAAAAACTTCAGGTTTGAATATGTTAATCCAAGCTTTACCAGACTCTCAGGATTCTCAGAAGAAGAATTACTGAACCGGACAGTCGCTGAGCTTTTTTATAATGAGAATCTGCAGGATACCCGGAATGAAATGGTGAATAGTCTGCTGAAAGGGGAAAAGTGGCATGGTGAATTACTCACAGACAATAAAAATGGCACCATGTACTGGGCAAATACCATTGCTGCTCCGTATAAGGATGATTCAGGAAATGTCGAAGGATATATCATTATTCAACAGGATACTACTGAAAGAAGAAAAATGGAAGTGACCTTGAAAGAGAGTGAGCAGTTTTACAGGACGCTCATTGAAAATTCAATGGAAGCTATCTCCCTGACTCAGAACGGAAAATTCATACTGGTAAATTCAGCTTTTTTAAACCTGTTCGGATATACCAATGATGAGATTTTTAATATGGATCCTCAAAACTTTATTGCCCCGGAAGACCTGGAACGGGTGATGGATGCGCATTATAAAAGGATGAGGGGTGAAATAGAAAAGCAAAACTATAAAGCCTGTTTTATTCATAAATCCGGGAAAAGGATTCTGACTGAATTGAATGCTTCGACCATTCAATTGCATGGCGTGAACGCTTCGTTTATAACCATGAGTGATATTACCGAACGCACTGCCATGGAAACAGCCCTGCGTGAAAGTGAAGCAAAATATAAGACTCTGGTTGAAAATTCCCAGGATGGTATCCTGATTGTTCGGGATAATCACATACTCTTTGCCAATAATACAATGTGCAAGATGCTGGGGTATTGCGTGCAGGATATGAATCTTTTTTCATCGGTAGACATTATCCATCCCGACGATCAACACAAAGTGATGGCTATTGGTCAAAGGCGCAGAGACCAGGATTTCTCGACCATTAGTGAGATGTTCCGGATGATGGCAAAAAATGGTGAGATAATTGAATGTGAAACCAACTCAACTTTAATTGAATTTGACGGACAACTGGCAAGCTTCTTTACCATTCATGATATCACGGAGAAGAAAAAAGCCCAGGAAGCCTTAGCCAGGAGTGAACAAAAATACCGCGAACTGGCCGACTTCCTTCCACAGACCGTGTATGAACTGGACAACAAGGGAAACCTGCTTTATATGAATAAGTCGGGCATGGTAGCATTTGGCCTTACCGATGACGATTTCGGTGGATCAGCCCTTTATTCATTTATTCCGGAAGATCGGGAACGTCTGGTTGAGAACCTGAGACTCACTGCCATTGGCAAACGAACTACCCCAATGAATGAATATACGGCTGTTCACCGTGATGGAACGACTTTCCCGGTTATGATTTATGGTGTACCCATGGTTCAGGATGGCATATCCATTGGCACCAGGGGGATGATTGTCGATATCTCGGAACGGAAAGCCATGGAAAACTCGTTGCGTGAAAGCGAATCCAAATACAAAACACTGATTGAGAATTCGCAGGATGGTATTTTTGCTATCATCGATGATAAGATCCTTTTTGCCAACAATACGTTTTGTCAATTGGTGGGATATACTTCCGAAGAATTGTACATTACCTCAGCAGCAAGTTTATTATTGCCGGAAGACCGGGAACGAGGGCTGGCTATCAGCGAAAGACGCAGGCATGGTGACCGTTCAACTGTAAATGATATCTTCCGCTTTATGGCTAAAGACGGATCAATCAAGGATGCCGATGTGTTTTCATCCGTACTCGAATTAAACGGCCAGAAGGTAAGTTATATCACGGTCCATGATCTGACAGAAACCCGCCGCATGCAGGAACAGCTTCAACAAAGCGAAGAAAAGTACCGCACTGTTATAGACAAGGCAACGGATGGTATTGTAATTACACAGAAAGGGCTGTTGAAATTCGTGAACAATACCATGTGTGAAATGATGCAATACAAAAAGGAAGAAATTCTTGAAACATCCTATTATGATATGGTAGTCAAGGAAGATCATCAGCTCATGATTGATTACCATAAAAGGCGTATGGCAGGCGAAGATTTTACTTCCCTCTACAGAAGCCGGTTTATCCGAAAGGATGGATCAATTATTACTGTTGAATTAAATGCCCGGACATCCGATTATAACGGGGAACCGTCAGCATTTATTATCATTCGCGACATAACCGACCGGTTAAATATCGAGAATGAATTGCAAACAGCTAAGAATAAGCTGGAATTGCTCAACAGCCAGCTGGAAAAAAGGGTTAAAGAGAGCTCTGAAAGTCTCACGGAAGCACGAACACAGCTTATTAACCTGCAAAAGGAAAACCTCCAGTCACAGTTTGAGGTGTTGAAACAACAGGTAAATCCTCATTTCCTTTTTAACAGCCTGAATGTGCTCACTTCCCTGATCAAACTTGAGCCTGACCTGGCTGAACGGTTTTCCGAACAGCTTTCAAAAGTGTATCGCTATGTGCTTGAAAATAAAGACAATGAACTGGTTGATTTAAACACCGAACTTAACTTCCTGGATGCGTATATTTTTCTGCTGAATATTCGTTTTGTAGATAAGCTCCATGTAAACATTGACATCCCTGAATCAAGGCGTAGTGACCTGATTATTCCATTGGCCATGCAACTGCTTATTGAAAATGCCATAAAGCATAATATCATGTCTAAAAGCGAACCCCTGACCATTGACATCTTTATTGATGCGGATAACTTTCTGAACATTGTGAACAACCTGCAGGAACGTCCGTCACAATTAGTTTCAACAGGGGTAGGGCTAAAGAATATCCAAAACAGGTATCTATTGCTGAATAATACCGAACCCACTTTTGAAAAAACAGGTACGCGTTTTATAGCCAAGGTGCCGTTAGTAACTTTTGAATAACTAAATAAAACCAGTATAATGAGAATAGTAATAATTGAAGATGAAATGTTTGCAGCACGCAGGCTTGAAAATATGATCCATGAGTTCGATCCGGATATTGAAGTGGCTGCCAAACTGGAATCCGTGAAAGAATCCATAAGTTGGTTCAACAGTCATTCTGAACCGGACCTGATATTCCTGGATATTCACTTGGATGATAACCTGAGTTTTGCTATTTTTAAAGAAGTATCTATTTGTTGTAATATAGTTTTCACAACCGCTACCGATGAACTGGCAACCCGTGCTTTTCACTTGAAAGGAATTGATTTTTTACTGAAACCGATCATCCAGCATGACCTGAATGACCTGATCAGGAAGTACCTGAATAAACCAAAACATCAACAACCTGTTAATCCCGATATTTTCGAAGATATTATTAATCCGCGTAATTAGTGCCTGAAAATTCCCTGGCTCTTTTTGAATTAGTAAATAGTAAATGATTAAATAGTAAATAATATTATGAGAACAATCATTATTGAAGACGAAGAATACGCTGCCCGCAGGCTTGAGAATTTAATTCATGAATGTGATCCAACCATTGAAGTGGTTGCTAAATTGCAATCCGTAAAAGAATCGGTAGCATGGTTTAAAACGAACACTCATCCCGATCTCATCTTTCTGGACATACAATTGGAAGACGACCTGAGCTTTGCTATTTTCGAACAAGTACAGGTTCACTCCAAGATCATCTTTACGACTGCCTTCGATGAGTATGCCATCAAGGCTTTTAAACTCAAAAGCATCGACTATTTATTGAAACCAATTAATAAAGAGGAGCTTTTCCAGGCAATAACGAAATACAAACAATGGGATAATAACCGGAATGTGTATGTCGATCCGGTTGAACTTCGCAAACTCCTGCTTCCGAACCAAACCTCGTACCGGGACAGGTTTCTGGTAACTGTCGGTGAAAAACTGAAATCAATTCATGTAGAGGATATTGCCTATTTTTTCTCAACAAGCGGCATTACATTTGTAGTCATGAATACTAAGAATCAATATTCAGTCGATCTTAGTCTTGATACCATCAGGGAACAGCTTAATCCGGAAGACTTTTTCCGTATTAACCGTCAGTATTTTATTCGTTTGAGTGCCATTGCCAATGTGATTATTTATCCCAAGAGCCGCCTGAAAGTAGTATTAAATCCTCCGACCGACGAAACCATATTTGTAAGCCTTGAAAAGGTACCAGAGTTTAAACGTTGGATGGACGGGGAGAAAGTCAATTCAATATAATAATTTACTATTTTTTAATTTACTATTTACTATTTAGATATAACCAATCAACCAATCAACCTCCCGATACCTATCGGGACAACCAATTAACCAATCAACCAATCAACCAAATGAGTCATATCCTGAAATTATGTATTGTAAAATCCATTCATACCCTGATTTGGATTTTCATGGTAGCAGTGATATTTTATGTATTGTATTGTGATATCAGCAATCATGTGAGTATTTTGACATGGATTGCTGTATCAATCGTAGCATTTGAAGGAATTGTGCTGGCAGCATTCAAGATGACCTGCCCCCTTACTCTTTTGGCCAGAAAGTTTTCCAACTCAACAACAGATAACTTTGATATATATTTACCTCTTTTAATTGCACGATATAACAAACAAATTTTCACCACGATATTTGTATGTGGATTAATAATTGTATTCCTTCGTATTCTTTAGTATTTTTCAAAATGAATGAATAGTAACTCTTGTATTATACACTCATTTAAGCAGCTTTTTTAACTCCCTGGAGTTTATCTGATGCATCCGGCGTTTATTTGAAAGAAGATCATAGCTTACTGCCGGATAATCTAAAAGAGTGCATGTTGTTCGATTAACTACCAGCATAGTTCAACAGGTGAAATCGAAAGCCCATAAAAGCAGGATAAGTTTCTGTTTTTATGGGCTTTTTTTAGTTCCTAGGAAATTTGATATGTTTCGGATTTCCCTGGTATTGGATTAATTCGTCTGGTTTTTTGAAGTTGTCTTGTTGATTGCAATTAAGTATGTGATTAAACCATTCATTCAATAAAAAACAAATTTCATATTTTTGGAGACAAATTCTTATTTCTCCATCACCTCTCCGTTACCTCTCCGTCATCTCTTTGATCGAATTCCACATTTAACCCACATCTGAACCATATCAAAGCCTTACATAACCCATATCATTAAAGGCTTGGGCTAAATACGACTTTGATAAGGCTTTGATGTGTGATTCAGCCAAAGAGATGACGGAGAGGTAACGGAGAGGTGACGGACAAGAGTAAGAGAAATCAGTTTGAATAGCTTGAAACGAGAAACAGATCGGGAGCACATTCACTCGTATATTTATATAGCGTAAAATATGGATTATCCATTGTCCTTTAGTAGGTTGTAATGATTTATATTAATTTTTTCATTGATAATTTTCAATAAATAGTATTTAAAAAAGACATATAGCTATTTTGTTTTTATTGATTTAATAAGGACTCAATGTTTATTTTGAGTAATTATCAAAACGTTCAACTGCAAAAACACGGCATTGAACAACCCTGTCAGGTTACTTACCAACTTTTAATTGCATATAGTTTGTCAAATAAATTACTTTTGTTTTGCAATCTGAATGTAAATAATTTCATTCAGAATATTTACAAAAATGAAAAAACTGATCCGGCTTATACTCGTATTTTTATTAGGCTTTATACCTTTAATAGCAAATGCTCAGGACAGTATCTCAAAATCTGATTCAAACCAACAGAACAGGAAGACCTTATACAAAGCTATTGCTTTTGAAAGCGTATATTATGCCGGTGCAATGCTTGTCCTTCAAAACAGCTGGTACAAAGATCGTAGAGTTGTTCCTTTCCATTTTTATAATGACAATAAAGGGTATTTACAAGTAGATAAGTTTGGCCATGCTTTTGTGGCATATGTCGAGAGTTATGTCGGTTACCATTGTTTGTTAAATGCAGGCGTATCCAAAACCAATGCACTTATCTACGGGGGCTCGCTTGGGTTGATTTTACAAACTCCAATTGAAATAATGGATGGCATTCATGATGGATGGGGCTTCTCCTGGGGAGATATGGCCGCAAATGCAATAGGTTCAGGTCTTTTTGTGGGTCAGGAATTATTATTTAATGAGCAGGTTGTAAAGTATAAGTTTAGCTATTGGGAATCGAATTATTCACATAAAGCAAATGGCTATCTGGGAAAAACTACTATGGATCGTTTGCTCAAGGATTATAACGGGCATACTTACTGGTTTTCAATGCCGGTAAACAGGTTGATTTTTAATAAACATATCCCTTCGTGGTTAAATATCGCAGTGGGCTACGGAGCCAATGGAATGTACGGCGAATACGGGAATATATCAGGTTATAATGGAGCTGAAATTCCTGTAACAACACGTTATCGTCAATACCTTTTATCATTGGATATTGACTGGACTAAAATTAAAACCAGGTCGAAGTTTTTGAAAGTGATTTTACAGGGGATGACTTTTATCAAGTTACCATTTCCAACTCTTGAATATAATTCGAAGGGTAACTTTAAGCCATACTGGTTGTATTTTTGAGAATCTGCAGAATTTAACATGAACTCGATATAATATACTTTCTGTATTTTTTGTCAGAACTTAAACCCGATTTATATTTTAGGTTATTTTATGATCAAAAGCGTAACATCAAAGGTGTTACGCTTTTTATTTGTGTGTAGTAAGGGAAATATAAAAAAATATTTACTTTTTTCACAACACTTAAATCCAAACGACCTTCCCGTTTCGTCTAATTATAAAAACAATTCAATCTTCATTATTTGGCATTCATCATTCCTTTTAGGTTGCTCATTATCTATTAGTTGTGCATGTATTCCGGCAGAATTATTTTTGTTTGGTAATATAATTCATGGAAATGTTTTTTAAATTCAATTGATCAAAAGGAACAATGTAAAAAGATGGATATTAGAAGTGAAAAATATAAACAAATGTAAGGTTAAATGTTTTTCGATGTCATTCATATCAATAAACGTTTGCAATAGCGAATTCAAAAACAAAAGACAGAGATCTAAAAAAACTATTATAAAAAACAAAAATCAACCATCTAAAAATTTACAAAAATGAAAAAAGCAATTATGATTTTAGCAGTCGTTTTGACATCAATTACTATGTACGGTCAAAACATTACAGGGAAATGGAATGGAACGTTCAATCTGCATGGAAAAGATTTACATGTAGTATTTAACATCTCAAAAACTAAAACAGGGTTAAAAGCGACTATGGATAGTCCGGATCAAAAATCGTATGGAATACCCGTAACGTATACGAATTTTAATGATTCTATTTTAAAACTTGAAATATCAAATGCAGGAATTGAATATCTGGGAACATTTGATAAAGACAATATTTTTAAGGGGACATTAAATATAAAACAATCGCAACAAATATTTCCAATGATTTTGTCAAAAGGAGATGTTGAATAACCCGATTTTCAGGATAACATTAAAAGCCTTCGAATGAATGCTTCTCATTTGAAGGCTTTTTATTTGCCAGATAAAAATAATAAGTCAGCGATAAATTTCTGAATAACCAAGACTTTAAGGTATAAAAAAAAGAAAATACAACACTATGAAACTTTTCAAAAACGGGATATTTGTCAGATCATTAATGCTTGCATGCATGGCACTCATATTTATTCAGTTAGATGCAACCAATAGTATCACAGGCCGGATTATAGATAACAAGAAACAACCGATCGGCTTTGCAACGATTTCGTTGCTAAATTCAAAATAAACAAATACGTAAAAGGTGAAACCAGCAATGGAAAAGGCGAATTTGTGATCGAGAAAGTTTCGCCGGGCAATTATATATTGTTGATGACAATGGTTGGTTATATGAAAAATGAATCTGAGAGAGTTGTCATCGATTCGAAAAATCCGTTTAGTTTGCTCACTATCTATAAGTTGTGCATGTATTCCGGCAGAATTACTTTTGTTTCGAAATATAATTTATGGAAAGGTTTTTAAATACAATTGATCAAAAAGGATCAACGTGAAAAAATAAATATTAAAAGTAAAAAATGAAAAAAAATGTAAGATTAAAAGTCTTTCAATGTCATTAATATCAATAAACGCATGCAATAGAGAATTCAAAAAACAAAAGATATATATCTAAAACAACTTTTATAAAAAACAAAAAGCAACCATCTAAAAATTTACAAAAATGAAAAAAGCAATTATGATTTTAGCAGTCGTTTTGACATCAGTTACTATGTACGGTCAAAACATTACAGGAAAATGGAATGGTTTTTTCTACCTTCATGGGAAACAATTACATATCGTATTTAACATCTCAAAAACTAAATCCGGATTAAAAGCGACAATGGATAGTCCGGATAAAAAAGCGTATGGAATACCCGTAACGTATACGAATTTTAATGATTCTATATTAAAACTTGAAATAACAGATGCTGGAATGGAATATCAGGGGACAATTGATAAAGATAATGTTTTTAATGGGACATTAAACTTAAAACGATCACAGCAGTTATTTCCAATGATCCTGTCAAAAGAAAATGTTGAATAGCATATATTTTATGTTAAGTTTTAAAGCCTTCGAATGAATGCTTCTCATCTGAAGGCTTTTAATTTTAAGCTAAGAAATAATAAATCAAGAGAAAAATCTCTGAATAGCTAAGGCTTTAAGGTATAATAATATAATAAACAGACAACCCATCACTATGAAACTTTTCAGAAACAGAATATTGATCAGATTATTTTTACTTGCCTGCATGGCACTCCTATTTATTCAGTTAGATGCAACCAATAGTATCACAGGCCGGATTATCGATAATAAGAAACAACCGATTGGATTTGCAACGGTTACGTTGCTTAATTCAAAGACAAACAAATACGTAAAAGGCGAAACAAGTAATGAAAAAGGCGAATTTGTGATCGATAAAGTATCGCCTGGTAATTATATATTATCAGTCACCATGGTTGGTTATTTGAAAAATGAATCGGAGAAAGTAGTCATTGATTCGAAAAATACCGTTGTTGAGCGAAATATCATATTAAAAGAAAGTGTTGTTAAATTGGGAACGGTGGTAGTGGCTGCGAAAAAGAAATTTATTGAACAAACGGTCGATAAAATGGTGGTCAATCCCGAAGCTTCAGTTACTTCGGCAGGAGATAATGTCTATGAAATCCTGAAAAAAGTGCCGGGTGTCACCATTGATAACAACGAGAATATTAGCCTGAAAGGGAAGCAGGGGGTCATGATACTCATAGATGAGAAACCAACCTATGTATCAGCTGATCAGCTGGCCACCCTATTGAAGAGCATGCAGGGAAAGAATGTGGATCGCATTGAGATTATGGAAAATCCACCTGCACGTTTTGATGCCGAAGGAAACGCAGGTATTATCAATATCAAGACCAAACACAACAAAGCTCCGGGGTTTAACGGGAGTATAAATGCCGGAACGAATGTTGCCAGTAAGGCGCGTGAAAATGGTGGCCTTGACCTGAATTTGAATCTGGGGAAACTGAATGTCTACGGGAATTATTCGTATTACAGCTGGGCAGGCTGGAATGCATTGGATGCCACAAGGCGTTTTACATCTACCGAACTCGCCGGATCGTACCAGTTGATCAACTCGCTGGACAATTATCATGGGCACGCACATAATTATAAAATTGGCGCCGATTATTTTATTCAAAAAAATCAGGTTATCAGTTTTATGATTCGCGGAAACAGCGGTTCAAATATGGATCAAGGAAACAGCAAAACATCCTTTGCCGATGTGAATAAAACCATCGACACCTCATTAACGACTATTTCGTCAAACCCGAACAAGTGGGACAATAAAACCTACAACGTGAATTATAAGTGGGACATTGATTCAACAGGGCGGTCGTTGTCGGTTGATGCCGATTATGCACACTTTTATTTTCGTTCTTTTTCCGATCAGAATAGTGATTTCTTTGATAAGAATGGGAACCGGATTAATAAAACAGCTACCATTCATTCTGAGCAGGGGAGTGACATTGACGTCATTACGGCAAAAATTGATTATGTCCATCCAATCAACAAAATCTATAATTTCGAAGCAGGTATGAAAACAAGTTTTGTCACCAACGATAGTCGGAACGACATGGCCGGATATACCAATCAGCATGATAAATTTATTTATACTGAAAATATCCAGGCCGGGTATGTAAACGGCCGGGCACAATTTAATAAAACATCCTTGCAACTGGGATTAAGGCTCGAGAATACAAATTCTACCGGCAATTCGGTATCAACGAACCAGATTAATAAAGCATCCTATCTGAAACTTTTTCCCTCATTCTTTATCCAGCAAAAACTGAATGAAAATAACAGCATCAATATCAGTTACAGCTATCGCATTGGTCGTCCGAATTACAACATGCTCAATCCGTTTGTGTGGACACTCGATCCATATACACAGAATACAGGGAATCCGTTGCTAAACCCTCAGTTTACACACGCAGCTAAAATTTCACACACCTTTAAAGGCCTGTTTATTACCAGCATTGGTTACAATTATACCAACGATCCTTATACCATGGTGCTTTATCAGAATGATGTCACGAAAGTGGTGACACAAACCATGACTAACCTGAGCAATAGTTTTGATTTTAATGCTTCCGAAACATTCCAGTTACCCGTTGCCAAGTGGTGGAATATGAACGGTACTGTGACCGGTTTGTACAACGAAGTGAATTCAAATATAGGTGAAGCGGCTTCATTTAAACGATGGAGTTTCAATGGCAATATAACCAATAATTTTTCCTTGCCTTATAGCATAAATATGGAATTAAGCGGATATTATACTTCGTACCAGCTGATGGGAAATGTTACCCTGAACCCCCGCTACAACATCGATTTTGGAGTTCAACGTAAATTTATGAAAGATAAAATCATGCTCAAGGTTTCGGTGAATGATATCTTCAATACAAACAGATCGGGGGGGTATTCAAAATACAATAACGTGGATATTGACTTTAAAAATACGTATGACTCACGTCGGTTGAATGTATCGCTTAGTTATCGTTTTGGAAAAGATGATTTTAAAACACGTGCAAATCGTTCAACTGCTTCGAGTGAAGAAGAAAGCAGAAGTTCAAAGTAATAGTTA
>Ga0302204_1000527_pt1 | contig 12024 bp, 13 predicted proteins | sample II_Fen_E1_2_FD_194578 | JGI IMG/M metagenome (GOLD analysis project Ga0302204, IMG submission 194578) | Peat permafrost microbial communities from Stordalen Mire near Abisko, Sweden - II_Fen_E1_1 | ecosystem: Environmental > Terrestrial > Soil > Wetlands > Permafrost | place: Sweden: Abisko...
GCTCTCAACTTCCTGCACAGCCAACGATGGAGCAAGTGCAATAACCTGCACTTGATTGTTGGTTATATCAGGTGTTGCATCAATCGGCAATTGGGTGAGCGAATACGTCCCCCAACCAATTAGTGCAACTACAAATAAGCCTATAATAAACTTATTTTTTATCGAAAAATGAATGATACGTTCTATCATAATAGTCAGTAATTTAAATTGTAGAATAGAGTGTTTTCAGTCCACGAAAAACTAAAAACTGAAATGCAGAAAATTCTTCAAATAATTGAATACAATTACATGAAGAATACAATTCTAAAATTCAACAATTTAAATCAGAAGAGTAGCATGGAATGTCAGGATTGAGCGCCCTGATATGGAAAAATGATTATCGGAAGGAGGAAAAACTATTCGATTGGATAAATCTAACTTATCCAGTGAAAAAAGTGGAAAACTATTGAACAAAAATATGGTAGAAATTTGTTCTAAATGTAATTTGTGTATCGATTGGAATGAGGGTGTATCTGTATTAAGACGTATAAAGTGGCAATTGTCCAAATGATGAGCAATATCAGCACAAAACAGATCGGGATGCTGTTTATTGAAGTTCTTTTGGTGTAAATTATGATGAATAGCAAAACATGAATCTGTTGCTACCATCTCTATTCCTTCTTTTTCGCAAGACTGACAACAATAATTCACGAGATTAAACCCCGTACCCCCTATAATAAAATAAGCAGCAGATAAATAACTAATGAGGTATTTTACGAGTTTTGTCTTCATATTTGAATGCAAAGATAATCATTTTTAAGAATGACCTTAAAAAAAATCATGTTTTTTTGAAATAATCAGCTTTTATATTGTAAATTTGTTCCGTAATTATTAAAACGTATTTGATTATGAAAAGGCAATCTATTTTACTGTCGTTGAGCTTTTTGACTATTAGTCTGTTTTTCTCGTGTACACAAAAAACCATTAAAACAGACAATAAAGAGTTCAAAAAGAAATTCTATTTAGCAAAAGATACTACCAAAGGTGCATTATCTGTGGATCTTGATATCGAAATTCCAATTGCTTTTACCGACAGCCTTGTTTTAAAATCAATTCGGAACGTGATTATAACGAACTTATTTGGAGCCAATTATATACATTACTCCAATGATTCTATGGTTCAACTGTTTAGCAAAAATATCTATACTGAATATAAAGAAAATAATGAGCCATTACTGCAAGAATTGGACAGCACCAACAGATATTCTTTTAACAACGAACATACATTATCCGGATTTAGTTTATTAAGTGATAAAAAAATATACGTGTATGGCATTGAAAGATATGTATATATGGGTGGAGCGCATGGACTTGAAACACGTAACTACTATAATTTTGATCTTAAAACAGGTAAGTTAATCACTGAAAACGATTTATTTAACGCAAATTATAAAACAGAACTTATTAAGCTCATAAAAGCACGGATTGTAGAAGAAAGCAAAGAGATAAAAGATGAAAAAGACGCTGAACCTATTCTCAATTTAGAAGACACAGACTATTGGACTGATTCTATAAAACCTAATGGCAATTTCTATATTACCGATGAGGGAATCAACTATGTGTTTAATCCGTATGAAATTGCACCATATTATCTGGGTCAAACTGAGGTAACATTGCCATACAAAAGACTCACCGGAATTTTGAAGCCCAATAGTATAATCACCTATCTGGTAGAGAAAGATGCCAGACAATAAGTTCACAACAACTAAATAAATTTCAATGAATTATTTGTTTGATTTACTAAAAAACCGACGCAGTATACGCAAATATTTACCCAGAGAGGTGGAGGTAGATAAAATATCGCTGATAACAAAGGCAGCATTGATGTCGCCTTCCTCAAAAAGAAGTAATCCGTGGGAATTCGTTGTAGTACAGGATAAAGAAACACTAACAACCTTAGCAGATTGCCGTCCGCACGGGTCGCAGTTTTTGGCCGGATCGCCTCTTGGAATCATTGTCACAGCCGACACCACCAAAACTGATGTATGGATGGAAGATGCCTCTATAGCAGCAATTCTGTTGCAACTTCAGGCTCAGGACTTAGGTCTTGGAAGTTGTTGGATTCAGGTGTACGGAAGAAATAAAGATGATAATACAACAACTGAATCCTATATTCGCACGTTATTAAATATACCCCAACATTATGCTGTATTATGCATCATCTCAATAGGCTATCCTGATGAAGAAAGAAAGCCATACGATGAAGATAAACTGGCAGTTAATAAAATTCATATAGAAAAATTCTAACTTTATTCATAAATATCTATGTCTATAAAAAAGGATAACCGACTGGCCTGGGGAGTTTCACTACTCATTTTTGGATGTTTATTTTTGTTTAAACAAATACACATAATACCGGTCGAATTTGAATCGTACATTTTCGACTTCAAGAATTACCCTCTTATTCTGGGAGTAATTTTTCTGCTTTGTCACAGTAATAAAAATATAGGTATTGTGTTGCTGGTAGTCGGACTGCTTTTCAGACTATCTGACATTATTCACTATACAAAACATATTTCTGATTTTATCTGGCCTGTATTGCTTATACTTGCGGGTGCCATCATGGTTTTTGGCAAGAAAAAGTAACGGCTTAACCCCGTCTTCTTAATTATTTATTTGTCTAATTTTGTACTATGGAAATTGTATTAATCGGTTCAGGAAGTGTAGCCACACATCTGGGTTCAGCACTTCAATCCAAAGGTATTATCATCAAACAGGTTTTCAGCAGAAATCCTGAAAATGCGCAACAACTTGCCAATAAGCTAAACACAACGTATATTGACGATTTGGAAGACTTATATCTCGATGCAGACTTATATATTTATGCACTGAAAGATTCTGCGTTGAAAAGCGTTTTACGTAAAATGGAGACAATCCCCGGCGGAATTCACGTACATACAGCCGGAAGTATTCCGATGAGTGATTTCGAAGGATTTACAGGCAATTATGGAGTTTTTTATCCTTTGCAGTCTTTTTCATTAAAGAAAAATGTCGATTTTACTCAGATACCTATATGCATTGAAGCAAGCAGCATCGAGATTGAACAAATTCTGTATGATTTAGCAAAATTATTGACGGATAAAATTTATACAATCAATTCCGAACAACGAAAAAAACTTCATTTAGCAGCTGTTTTTGCCTGCAATTTTAGTAATTACATGTATGATATTGCATCTCAGATTCTGGACGATTCAGCTATTCAATTTGAAATAATTCAGCCACTTATAGCCGAAACAGCTGAGAAGATCAAAACTCTGAGTCCTTATGACGCGCAAACCGGCCCTGCTATCAGGTTTGATGAAACCACTATTGCCAGACATCTTCATATGTTGAACAAATATCCGGAAATAAGTAAGATATACAGCCTATTATCTAAGGAAATACATACAAGACATAAAAGAAACTAATTTGCTTCCACATAAAAAACATAGATTGCAAATTCATATTTTTGCTCATTTACTCTTATGATAAACTATTTAAAACTTATCCGGCTTCCTAATCTGTTGTTTATAGCACTGGTTCAGTTTCTTATGCGGCAGGTTATACTGATACCTATTTTACAGGTTTACGGATTTGATGCATCTATGGAGATAGGAATGTTGAGCTTGCTTATAGTTTCATCGGTTTTTATTGCTGCTGGTGGTTACGTTTTGAACGATTACTTTGATATTAAAATTGATGCAATCAACAAACAAAACAAACAAGTTGTAGGTAATGTAATATCCAGACACACAGCTATGTTTTTGCACCAAGTTCTAACCGGAGTAGGCGTTCTTTGTGGTTTAGTGCTGGCCTATTTTGCGCGAAGCTTCACTTTAGCTTTTATTTTTATTGTCATCCCGGGATTATTGTGGTTTTATTCTGCCAGTTATAAGCGACAATTTATTATTGGCAATCTTGTTGTGGCTTTCATCGTCGGAATTACGGTTTTGATTGTCGGAATTACTCAACTTGCATTTTTTCAAAAAGAATATGGAAACTTAATCTTCGAAACACCCATTCCGCGCTTATTTTATGGCTGGATTGGAGGATTTGCTCTTTTTTCATTTCTCTGTACATGGATTCGTGAGATCATTAAGGATATGGAAGATGAAAAAGGTGATAGAGAAATGGAATGCAGGACAATGCCAATAAAGTGGGGACTAAAGAAAACCAAGATATTTCTTTACGTACTAATTTCGATAACTGTAGCTGGCCTTTTTTTAGTCAACTATTTCTTTATTCATTTCGCAGGAACATTAACACTGCGATACATTATTTTTGGCTTAGCTTTACCTTTTGTGGCATTGGTTTATCTGGTGTATGCAGCCAAAATCCCAAAAGATTTTCATCAGGCCTCTACCCTATCAAAATTTATCATGTTATCAGGAGTTTTGTATAGTTTTGTTTTTTATTATTTACAGGCGAAACAACATGGAATCAGCTTATTTAATTTATTTATAGTCCAATAATTACAGCTGAATTTACCCGTAACTTTCAATTTCTTTTTGCCTGTTATTTTTATTGTCTCATTTCAAAAATTAATATAAATGCTTGCAAATCTTGCCAATTTTCAAATCATACTTGGATCTCAATCGCCACGCAGAAAAGAGCTTCTTCAGGGTTTAAATATACCATTTGAAGTAAAATCCATCAATGTCGAAGAAACTTATCCCAGTCAGCTGGTTGGAGTTGACATTCCAATGTATCTGGCAGAGAAAAAAGCTAATGCTTTTACTGAATCTATGAATAGCAATACGTTACTGATAACTGCCGATACAATTGTTTGGCACGAGGGTCGTGTATTTGGAAAACCCCGGGATAAAGCCGATGCAACACGAATGCTCAAAGCTCTTTCGGGCAAAACTCATCAGGTTATCACAGGCGTGTGTCTCAGCACACTGGACAAACGAAAAACATTTCACGTAATTTCGGAAGTGAGATTTACCAGATTAAGCATTGATGAAATAGAGTTTTACCTGCAAAATTTCAGTCCTTATGACAAAGCAGGATCGTATGGAGTGCAGGAATGGATAGGATATATCGGTGTTGAATACATCGAAGGATCTTATTTTAATGTTATGGGATTGCCAGTACAACGCCTATATTCAGAGTTAAAGCGTTGGAAAAAGAGCATTTAAGGGATATTTAGAAGTTTATGAAGCTGTAGCGACAATCTCCATGCAGGATTTTCCTTCACAAAATTAATAGCATATTCCACATTTTCATCTACTTGTTGAAATCTCTTTTTTGCTTCGCCTAAAAAAATAGGACTCACAAAATAATTATCAGCCTCAGGTAATTCTGCTATATCCGGAAGTACATCCCCGTTTCCAATAGGATATCGGAATTCATTCACATGTTTGAAGTTTTTTCGCAACACTTCTGGTTTTACTTTGGGACTGCAGCTTATGTATTTTATCTGCGATGGAACAGGATTAGTGCCATTTGTTTCGATACAGTTATAATACTCGGAAAAATACGATAGAATTTCATCGGTTAGTTGTAACGTAGGTTCTCCACCAGTCCAAATAATTAAATTATTCGGATAATCTTTCGGGTCAATGAATTTATTTACATCTGCAAGTATTTGGGAAACAGACATAGTCTCACCCTTACTCCAATCAGTATCACAATACCAGCAATTCTTATTACAATCTGACAACCTTACAAATACCGCCGAGTGACCGGTATTAGCACCTTCGCCCTGAATGGAATGAAAAATTTCTACAACATTGAGTAATATTTCATCAGATTTACTCTTCATATCTACAGTTTGTTTTGGGAGTTTCACTCATTTCTACAGCCACTAACAAAGAAAACTGAGGTTTGAATAAATCAAAAATATATTTGCTCATATTTTCGACTGATGTCTGAAAATTAAATACGTCATTAAGATGCCTATGATCCAGCGTGTTATTAACCCAGTCCGAAATTGGTTTTAAGTCATTATAATCCTGTACAAAACCATCTTTGTTCGGTTCTCCCCGCAGAAATATCTTTAATGTATAATTATGTCCGTGAATCCTTCCACACGGGTGTTCATTTTTTAAACCATGCAATTGATGACTAGCCGAAAAATGAAACTCTTTACTGATAGTGTACATATATTTTTCTAAAAGAAAACGTTAATTATTCAATTTCTACAAAAATAACCAATAAATCTATACTTTCATTACTCTTTGGTGTTTTTACAACTCTTTTAAAACAAACTTACAAACAAAGCAATATTCAACAATGTCACAATTGCACCCAATGAATATAGAAGAATCTTTGAGAAAAGAGTATTTTTATATTTTCCCATAACCTTCTGAGAAGAAGTCAGGTAAACCTGTAAAAAGATAGTGAATGGCAGTTGAATACTTAAAATCATTTGTGAAATGATAAGCCCCTGAAACGGATTAGTAATGAGCAAAATAATACCATAAGCAATTAGCAGAGAAATAGCAACTCCCACCCTAGAGTGATTATCCTTTATATCATAAGGTTCCTTGTACATACCAGCAAATATGGAACCTGCCGCCATGCCAGAAGTGATTGTCGATGCAATGCCGGAAAATAGAAGTGCAACTGCGAAAACAATTGCTGAATTATTGCCCAGCAGTGGAACAAGTAAATTATTGGCCTGCTGAAGTTCAGATACGGGAGTCTTTGTTCTGAAAAACGTTGCTGCTGCCAGCAGAATCATTGCACTGTTTATAGCCCAACCCACCAGCATAGAAACCAAAGTATCAAGAAATTCGTATCGAAGTTGCTTCTTTATAATCTTGTCATCCTCCATATTCCATTGCCGGCTCTGGATAATTTCTGAGTGCAAGAACAGATTATGTGGCATAACAACTGCACCCATCACGCTCATTATAATCAAAATAGATCCATTTGGAAATGTTGGGGTAACCCATCCTGTAACAGCTTCATTCCAGTTAATATGTACCAGCGATAGCTCATACAGAAAAGATAATCCAATTACAGATACAAATGCAATTATCCATTTCTCAATGATTTTATAAGAATTAGTATAGAGCATGATAATCACAAACACTGTAACCAGTAATGCTCCGGCTTTAACAGGAATTTTGAATAGCATTTCTAACGCAATTGCACCACCAAGAATTTCGGCTAGAGATGTAGAAATAGAAGCCAACATAGCCGATGATAGTAATATTTTTGAGTATGAGGGCTTAAGGTAAATAGCAGCAGCCTCTGATAAACACAGACCTGTAGCTATACCTAAGTGGGCAACGTTATGCTGTAAAAGTATCAGCATGACAGTAGAAAGAGTTACCATCCATAACAGTGTATACCCAAACTGTGCACCGGCAGCCAGATTTGATGCCCAATTCCCCGGATCAATAAATCCAACCGTAACAAGTAATCCCGGACCTATAAATTTTAAAATATCCAAGCCTCCAAAAACCGGTCTATAGTTTTTTCGGTCTATATTTTTGAAAAGTTTAAACATATATTTTAGACTTTGTGTTTAGCGTAACTTTGCTATTATTTACATTAAATGCAAGTATATAAACATTCAGATTCAACAAATTGTATAATTCCTATACTGTAAATTAATACAGAAATCTCTTACTTGCTAACAGCGCACAAGAAATATTGTTTAAAGACTTGTAAAGAAATGATACGTTTTCTCACAAAGGTATATAAAGTAAAGCATTCAGAAGAGAGATAATGAATTTTAGAAGGAAATTACATAAACGAACAGAGCTAAAACACATAGAATTCTGTTCTATGAGTCTTAGCTCTGCCAAATGAGAAAAAGTTACGTTAAGCTAAACTTAAATCAAAGGAAATGAATAAATGAGATTGAATGCAATCTACAATCTAGTTTAATCTGTAAAAAACAAATGTATATTGTTCTTCTTTATTATTTAAAAGAAAATTGCCATGGTCAACAATACTAACATATATGTTGAAAAAATGATAGAGGCAGTTTTTACAAATGATTGGATCTTTAAAGTTTTCATAACTGTATAATTTTAATGTGTAATTATGTATGTTCAATTGATATTGCAAATATATGCACAAATGTGTAACATTCTATCAATCAAAACAATGTAGTATTAGTTTTGGATTTGTAGTAATTATTTTTATTTAAAGTTGACTTTCATTTTTGTATATAACGAAAGAATATTCAGAATTAGTATGTAGTATATTGCTGAAAAAGTGATATTTACACGATTTAGTATTTGTTTACATATGATTTTAGATAAATATATGTGTAGTAATTACTTTAAGAGTTTGTAATAATTGCCACAAGCAGCCAATATAAGGCATAAATGCCAGCATCTATAAAAGCATATTTATTCAAATCTATACCTTCTATTCAGTCTAAATTTATATTTTATTAGCTTTTAATCTAATTTATATTCACACAGTTTAACTATAGTCTTTTTAAAAATATATGAGACAGCCTTAAAAGCTGTAGATTATTTTACACGACTCTATGTATTATAGCACGGAAACAATCAATTTTTGTAGAAGTATATTTGTAAGCAACTAAGTGATGATAAATTTGAATGAATAATTGGAGGAGATATTGCTTATATTATCAATCGGTTATAGCATATCATTTTTGAATTCTAAAATCATTGAAATTGCTCAGATTAAATAAACTGAAAATTATTATGAAAAAAGAGAAATTACAGACACAGGCGAAAATCATATTTCCATTAATCCACAATATCAAAATGTAGTTATATAAGAAAAGAGAATAATTATTAGAAATAAATGATTTAAGCTAGTCTAATTATTTGGATAATTAAATAAAAATAATTACATTTGCCTCTCCTAAAATAGTCGTTATAAAATTATTCTGTTTAACTGTTGAAAATAAAACAGATACAATTATTGTTTTTTTTATTCAAGCCTATATTGGGATATTGACAACTCAGAAATTTTGTTCACTAACACTATATTAATTCAAAAATTACGAAAAAATGAAAATTGAAAACGAAAGAATTTTATTAAATGAATTAGATGAAAATCTAAGAGCACTTATGATTGTTCCGAGTTATAAGCTGGGAGCTTACACGTTTAACGTACAAACCCGAGTACTTTCTCTCAACGGAGAAGAAACAAAACTTACCCGTAAAGAAACTTATTTATTTGTACTGTTTGCGGCAAACGTAAACGCCATGTTAGATCGTAAGTACATGTTGACCACCATCTGGAAAGATGACAACTATTACAACTCAAGAAGCATGGATGTTTATATCTGTAAACTGCGTAAGTTACTTAGTAAAGATACTGATATAACAATTATCAATATACATGGCAAAGGGTATAGAGTGATTGTAAATCAATAATTTACAATCTCAGTAATATAATAAAAGAGGCTGAATCAATATGATTCAGCCTCTTTTATTGTCAATAGTGTCAATCAGGATGTTTATTTTAGAAAAATATTTTGACAGATTTCACTTGTCTAATATGTAGAGCAATAAAAGGAAAATCCGGTTAGATTTTCCTTTTATTATCTTGTATAAATTAACGTGGCAACACTTCAATCTTTAGTTTATCATATGCCCGGTTCGCTTTAGCACGAGCCTCTTCTATGGTATCGGCACTTGCCAGAATCACTCCCAATCGTCTGTGACCAACTACTTCGGGTTTTCCGAATATACGAAGCTGCACATCAGCCTCTGCCAATACATTCTCCAGATTATCGAATACAACTTTATCACTATCACCCTCAACTACAATAGCTTTTGAGGCAGAAGGTCGATAAAAACGTACAGCTGGTACAGGTAAACCAAGAATAGCACGAGCATGAAGTGCAAATTGCGACATATCCTGCGAAATCAGGGTTACCATACCTGTATCGTGTGGGCGTGGTGACACTTCGCTGAACAACACATCATTGCCACAGACAAAGAGTTCTACACCAAAAATACCGTAACCACCCAACGCATCAGTAACTAGTTTGGCAATATGTTGCGCTTTAGCCAACGCACTGTCAATCATAGGTTGAGGCTGCCACGATTCACGATAGTCACCATCAACCTGATAATGACCTATTGGATTTAGAAAAGATGTACCGGCACTGTGACGTACGGTCAGCAATGTAATTTCATAATCAAACTTTACAAAGGCTTCGACAATCACACGCCCTGCTCCTGCCCTACCGCCTTCCTGAGCTATTTTCCAGGATCTGTCAATATCTGTAGTAGTCTTAATCACGCTTTGTCCATGACCGGATGAACTCATGATAGGCTTTACAACGCATGGAATGCCGATTTCGGCTACAGCCGATTCGAATTCTTCTTTGCTGGAAGCAAAACGATAAGGTGAAGTGGCAATCTGCAAATCTTCGGCTGCCAAACGGCGAATTCCTTCACGGTTCATGGTCAGGAAAGTAGCTTTGGCAGTTGGAATCACATTAAATCCTTCTTTCTCCAGTTCTACCAACGTATCTGTAGCAATAGCTTCAATTTCAGGAATGATATAATCCGGCTTTTCAGCTTCTATCACTTCGCGCAACTTTTGTCCGTCGAGCATAGAAAACACATGCGAGCGATGCGCCACTTGCATGGCCGGCGCATTGGCATATTTATCGAGTGCGATAACTTCAATACCATAACGTTGCAATTCGATGGCAACTTCCTTTCCAAGTTCTCCCGATCCGCATAATATGGCTTTTTTGCCTATCGACGAAAGAGTTGTTCCAATTTTTGTCATTAATTTATTATCTGTTTTATTTAGTATGTTTAGCTATATTTCTCAGGTTATTTATCTGGTCTTCAGTTCCAAATACAAGTAGTTTATCTCCAAGACTTATGTAGTTATCCGCTTTTGGATTAACCTGCAATTCGCTTGTAGATGTATAACATCCTATTACCACCAGATTAGTTCGATGTGGAATATTTGCTTCACGAAAGGTTTTATTTATCAAATCGCTTTCTTCATTTATTTCTACGAGACCAAATTTATAATCTTTCATTTCTTCTTTAGCACCGGCAAATTCAACAAAACTGAAAAAATCCGTGCTTGAAGTGGCAATAGAAATAATTCGATCTGTGGCAATTTCGATGGGTGAAACAATAAAATCAGCTCCGGCTTTTCTGAATTTCTCTGCAGAATTTGTTTCTGCAACACGGGTTATCACTTTAATATTTTTATTTAAATCTTTTGCACTCAGAGTTACAAATAAGTTTTCTGCATCTGAGGATAGCACAGATATCAGAATTTTGGCTCTCGTTATACCTGCCTGTAACAATGCTTCATCAGTAGTTGCATCAGCATCCAAATGTATAAATTTCTTGCCGTAGATTTCTTGAAGCTTTTCACTTCTCTCTGTATTGTTTTCAATAATAACAACTTCCAAACCTTTTTTTAGCAAGTCTTCCAAAACACTTTTTCCGGTTTTTCCATAGCCACAAACAATGTAGTGGTCCTTCATCGAGTCTAATACTTTGTTCATTTTTCTTTGTTTTAAAATTTTCGACAATTCACCTTCAACAAAAAAGGCGGAAATTTTACCGATAGCATACACACCGACAGTAAATCCTGATATAATGAGACAGATTGTGAATATCCTTCCGGTATCTGTTACAGGAACAACATCGCCATACCCGATAGTTGCAAATGTTATCACCAGCATATAAAGCGATTGCAGTGGTGTAAAGCCCTCAATGACAATATATCCCCAAAAGCCAACAATCAAGATACCGGAAATGGCCACTAGAGGCACTAACAATTCTCTCAGTATCAGCGTTCTTAGTTTCGTTCTTAATCTCATATTATAAATATAATAATCATTATTGAAAGAGAATTTAAAGATTCATATTGCTTTAAAATGCTAATTATCAGTCGCAAAGTGCATATAAATCACCACGCGGGTTAATCAGCAAAACCGGAACGGATGATTTTTTCACTACATGATATTCTTTCGGTCCAAAAAGAATATCATCCAATCCGTAATCACGCGAAGCCGAAACAATTATAATTCCAGCTTTCATATTCTCAGCTACTTGAATAGATTCAGCTTCTACT
>Ga0302204_1000535_pt1 | contig 11910 bp, 14 predicted proteins | sample II_Fen_E1_2_FD_194578 | JGI IMG/M metagenome (GOLD analysis project Ga0302204, IMG submission 194578) | Peat permafrost microbial communities from Stordalen Mire near Abisko, Sweden - II_Fen_E1_1 | ecosystem: Environmental > Terrestrial > Soil > Wetlands > Permafrost | place: Sweden: Abisko...
ATACTACCAGCCATGGAGGACATTATTCAAGTGGCAGGGGAAGTTCTCATAGCGGAGGTCATTATAAGAATGCAAGGACTTATAATCATTATGGAAAGCATAAGCGATAATTAGTTTTTTTTCGTTGATTATTGATCATTTGAAGGTACTCAATTTTACATTGGCTATATCTGGGATAATCCGGTATTAGTAAGGTTATTTAAATGTTCAGAGAATTTTCCGAATAGTAAAGCCTGGATTTCTTAGTAAGTAAAGGTATGTTTGATGTTGAAACTTTCTAAGAAATAATTAATTTAAAACTGTATAGGTTTTGAGTCCAAGTCTTCGCATCGCTCATAACAATGCAGGTGTTCTTAATATACGATCAATTTACAATTAATAAATTCATACTATGCAAATATTTTCTAATAAGAAAGTGTTTCTAAATACCCTAGGTATTTGGAAACTTAAAAATATATCAAAAGATAATGTACTTATTAATGCATATATTCCTAATTTTGAATACAATGAGAATATAGAAGAAGAGTATCATAATTTCCCCATAAAAGACAATAAGGAGAATGAAAAAAAAATTAGCACGCTCACTTTATGAGTTTTTTAATCAGAATATAATTCTAACTACTTTTATTGGAGGTCTTCCAGCAATTTGGCTTGCTTTTATCAAAATATTCGAATATAAATTGACTTCAAATGGTCATTATTTTCCTTCTATTTTAATTCTTAGTACTTTTTTTGTTGTGGTACCTTTTATTTTCATATTAATTAAAGCAATAGGTGATAAATATAATTTTACTGCAACAACAAATGGTTCTACAATTATTTTTAATTTAATTTCAGCAATTAATTCATATAAGAGTTATAAAAGCAATAGGTTAATTCGAAATACAAATGAAATACAACCTACCTACAACAGATATTGTATGTCATTTAAACCCGAGGATAACATATCTGAATTATTAGAAATTATGAATAAATATTTAAGTACAATCTTTGGATTGAAAAATTATCAAATTGGGCTTAGTGTATTGTATAATTATAAGAACAAAGAAAATGACTCTGATTGGAAATTTATAGGAACAGAAAGTATAAAGAATGATTTATCCAAAATAGAACTTATTAACAATCCAGACACAACTGTTTATAAAATTATTAATGGACAAAAAGCTTATATATTTTATGCAGATAAACAGGAAGCATTATTAAATGGACAATATGTGAAAAGTAGGAATGATAATGCGGATGTAATAGGATCAATTTTGTGCTATAATTTTGGAACAAATGATATAATAGCAGTTTTATCACTAGCTACATATGAAAAACGTATTTGTGAAAAAGGAGATAAAGAGTCAGAAAACAGATTAAAAGATTTAATTATAGAAACAATAAGCAACCGTATTCTTACTGAAATACTTATTGATGCTATGAATGATAAAAAGATTTGCCATTCGATTAAAAGTAAAAAAATTATGGCTTGAGAAATACTTTTTTTTGTACATGTATGATTAAGTGCAGTCACTAAATATACTTTACCGTCTAAGTTTGATAAGTTACATGAAATACCAACATTGATGCATTTAAGTGATTTGTAGGAAGATGAAGACGACCTTGATGTACGATGATTACATTGATTGTAGGATTAAGCAATCTTCATTATTTGTACGAACTATTTATATAGAATATATTGAATTAAATATCTCTAATGGGAGCAAAGCAAATAAAGATTGTAATTGTAGGGTTGATTGTATTATTTGGTATTATTACTTGCCTTCATCCTGTATTTCCGAACGAACAATTTCTTCAACATCTAGGAACACTGCTTTTATTTGTGATTCCGGTTATTGATATCAGTAGGAATCGGTTAAGCATGACTTCTTTTGTTTGCGTATCCCTGTTTATAGGAATACATATCCTGGGAGCCAGGTATATTTATTCGTTTGTTCCTTATAACGAATGGTTTAAAGCGTTTTTTCAAATTGATCTGAATACCGTATTTCATACTACCCGGAATCATTACGACCGTTTTGTACATTTCTTTTTTGGAGTACTTGCCTTTCCATATCTGTATGAATTGTTGGACAGGAAGAAAGGATTGAATACATTTTTAAAAGTAGTTATTGTCTGGGCCTTTATCCAGTCATTCAGCATGATGTATGAGATCTTTGAATGGTTTCTGACAACAATAATGTCAAATTATGATGCCAATAATTATAACGGGCAACAAGGTGACCTTTGGGATTCCCGGAAGGATATGGTAATGTTTGGATCAACGATTATGGCAATTATTTACTTGATAAAAAAGGAGAATACAGTAACGGATATAAAATGGCTGATATTTCATGTTAATTATCTGTTTCGCTCTAAACTTCAATAATGCAGTGTGTGCAAATGATTGGAACGGAAAGCGAAAGACAATAGGGTTAAAGGATGGTTGATAGTACACCTTGCAAAGAAATAATCAGTTCAAAACTGCCCAGATTATAATATCTGGACCAAGAAAATTAATTTCAAAATATTCACAACTAAAAATAGAAAATGGAAAATGTATTTTTTGAACCCCGTGTTGGAGTTAATTATGAATCAACTGGATTTAGTGGCATAAAACTACTTGTTCTGGGAGAAAGTCATTATTGTAAACAAGGTTGTACGGATTGTGGCGATTTTATTCATACTGAATGTAGAAATTTCACAAAAGATATACTTGCAGAGTATCTTGACTATAAAAATGGTATCGGGGAATTTGATCATTGGATGAAAACATATACAAGATTTTGCAACATACTTTGTGAGAAAAAATTAGACGTAGATGAATTAACTGAATTTTGGGATTCTGTCATTTTTTATAATTATGTCCAATCGGCAGCTGAAGAAATGAGAGTCTCACCTTCAAATGAGCAATTCAAAAAAAGTACGGATGCTTTTATTCAAGTATTAGAGAAATACAATCCGGATTTAATACTCGTATGGGGAGAAAGATTATGGAATAAAATTACTGAATTTGGTAGAAAAAGTGATGAAGATATATTAGACAATGGAAATGGCCCATTTTACTATTTCACAGCCGGTGATAAAGAAGTACCTGCTTATGGCATTTATCATCCTTCAAGTTCAAGTTTCACTTATGAACATTCAAAATATATGAAAGAAGCAATTCGTTTAGTAACTCTAACGAAATAAAATCTCTTTTAGCCCCGGTCTGATCAGTTGCAGTCACCGGATAGTTCTACTCTTCGATTCGCTAAGAATTATGCTGATCATACAATTGATTCTGCTTGCAGGATAACGGGATCAGACACTATATCTGCATTCGTCAAACAATCACTGGCAATTCTGCGCATTTGGTCAGGACAACGTAACTTCTGCGGATTAAATATCAGACTAAGAATACCCCCTACCATTCTGGAATGAGGGTATTTTTGTCTCTAGAAAAGTGATGAAATGGAGAACTGACCCGTGACTTTTGTTTACCGGATGCGACATTTTCTCTACTAGGTTGCCCTGTTTGCGGACATATTTTGTACAAAAAGAACATTAGAAGGGTGTAAATTAAATCTATTTAAAAATAATTACACAAACAGTTTGTCATAATAAAAAGGTTCTGTATTTTTGTGAAATAATATTATTAAGTTAACGGTATTTTATTACTTACCGGTTCGTTTAGTTTGAATTAAATGCTGATCTGAAATGTACGGTGCAATTGAATTAGTTCGGATTCAAAAGAACTCTATATTCCGCCTTGCGGAATCAAAAACTAAAAGAAACAAATCGGTGAATAGGAATACAGATCCCGCCCCAAGCCCCTAAAGGGGATGTTAAGAGTGGTATGCGGGATTATTTAAATTAAGAAATAGATATTCTAGAATACGGTAGTAATTAATATTCCCTTTATGGCTTGGGGCAGAGTTTGTTTCATGAGAGGATAAACGGAAAAGAAGATCACGATAAGGCTTGATACTCAGATAAACCCTGAAAGTATACAGGATAAGCCCGAAAATCCTAAAAAGAGTAGGGAGCATTGGCCGAAAAGCTTGAGAGTAGGCAAAAAACTAAAATTTAATATTTCATGAAAAAAGGTTTATTGAAATTGTCACTCATTTTTGCGGTTGCATTTGTGATGACTTCGTGCTACACATTTACGGCAACCATCGGTAAAGGTCCACAAACAGGAACTAAAATTGTTTCACACAATCATTACTTAATTGATGGTCTGGCTCCGATTTCAACTGCAAATACCAAGGAATTAACCGGTGATGCGAAAGATTATTCAATTACTATTTCTCATTCATTTATTGATGGATTCCTGGCTATTCTGACAAGTGGAATCTATACACCTACAACAGTTACTATTACCAAGTAAACAAAACTGATATCATGGCAAGTTAGAAATCAATTTGTCATGATATTATAAATGCAATAACATGAAATACGTTTTACTTTCAGTATCTGTACTATTGATAGTTTATCCCATATATGCCATCCTAAAATGCCTGACAGTTTTTGGAAGTTTAACCAATTACGGAATGGGTGTTTTTATCGGGGGTTTAATTTTGTTATTATCCGGCTCTTTCTTAATGTACTCTATTATAAAATCAAATAAACGAAAAAAAAATTCTCTACAATGAAAACAGGAATACGCGCAATCAGTTTTTTTCTTTCACTTTCAATATTATTGGCAAGTTGTTCAAGTACCACCATGATACAATCAAATCCAACCAGGGCAAAAGTATTTCTTGATGGTGCATTTGTGGGTGAAACTCCCTATCAGCACAGGGATTCAAAGATCGTTGGAAGTTCGATGGTGGTGAAAATTGAAAAGGAAGGTTTTAACCCTCTGGTAACAACAATTACAAAAGATGAAGAAGTAAATATAGGAGCAATTATTGGTGGTCTTTTTGTACTTGTCCCTTTTCTATGGACCATGCAATACAAGCCTGCTCATAATTATAATTTAATTCCATTGACTACAGAAAACGAAACGCTACCTGAAATTCAGAATATCCAGATAAGTCCAAAGTCCAAAGCAGACAAGCTACGAGAATTAAAAGATCTGCTTGATGAGAAAATTATCACGAATGCAGAATTTGAAAAAGAAAAAAAGAAAGTACTTGACTCGAATGATTAACTGGCAGGAGTATAACCGTTAACACCTATCGTATCGCAGGCAGTTGTGCACTATCTGGTCGAAAGTAGTGGAGATAAAAAAGAACAAATATGGTTGAGTAATTTTTTTATTAAAAAAAATCAATTTAATCACCGGATGAAAAAAGGGGTTCTGTTTCTACTTCTTATCAGTTCCGTATCGACCTTTTCTCAGGGCATTGTGTTACGAACAGGGTATTCATATAGTCCGGAAGATGGACTTTTGATATTACCACCGTTAAACCTCTCGTTGGAATATGATTTCACATACCCCAATACCGGGTATATCGGGTTTTGTACAGGAGGAAATATTATGATATCTGCCTGGGGAGGGGCAGGCCTTTATTATGGCTATAAATTGAAATCATTTTTCATTGAGAACCGGTTTAACTGGTTTATACAAAACAGCTATCCCGAATATGGCAAAGAGAGAACCAGTCAGTTTTCAATAAACCCAAAGATTGGCTTTGAAAAGTATCACATGTATATCAAAGCAGGTCCTTATTTTGGAATAAAGGAAAATCCGGATCATGTACTGGATGTAAATTACCTGCATATCAAAAATGTGATAATTGATGTGGAAGCAGGATTTTACATAAGCATCAATGAAGAAGATCACAGGATAAACATTCATTCTTCCGGACTACTATAATACATAATTGTAGATGAGGTAATTAATTGCAATTTAGGATAGTACCTTAAGTTATACAGAGGGTGCAATTGAATAGACACTGATGAGATGGAAGTAGATACGACACATTCCGGTATTTGCAACGTGACAGGGTGATACCCGAATCCGATACAGGAAAATGAAGGAATAAAGATTAAAAATAAACAGACATAATTTTCAGGACTTTAAATTTAAAATTCACAAACAATGAAAGATTACTTTACATTTAATTTGAAAGCACAAAAGCTTTTATCGGTATGGATCCCCTTTTTAGTGGTATTTGTGATTCCATATGTATATCTAATGGTAAATATCAAGGATTTTATAGATCCACATCATCCTACTTCTATATTTGGATTTTATGGCATTCTGATTGTGTTGGTTATTCTCGCGTATGCCATTATTTTTTATATGGTTAAACTGACCATCGAAGGAATTGAATATAAAGGAAATCATTTTGTTTTTGACGGTACATTTGGTCAGTTTATGGGTCAGTTTATCCTTGGAATTTTCTTAACCATCATCACGCTGGGAATTTATTCTCCCTGGTTTATTACCACCATCCATAAATTTTTTGTGAACAACACTTCCCATGACTCAAATAAACTTGAATTTGAGGGAACTGCAGGCAAGTTGTTTAAAATACTCCTCTTAACGACCTTTCTGCCAATCCTTGTACTGATAATTGTCATGGTAATAGTTCAAATCAAAAACGGTCAGTCGAATGCAACTACTATGGGTTACTTTATAAACGTGATTACCCTGTTTATCATGATACCGTATATGTATTATTTCTACAAATGGGTGGTAAATGTAAAATTCAGGGAGTATGCCATTCGTTGGGAGACCGGTTTCTGGAATTCGTGTGGCAAGATATTGCTGGAAATATTCTTATCCATCATTACGATTGGAATTTTTTATCCGCTTGCAATACTCCGGTTGTATCAATACTTTCTCGATAGGACTTTCGCAGTTTCTGAAATTAGTAAAAAAGGATTTGGATATGATCTGGAAGCCGGCAAGGACTTTCTGTTTATCTGGGGACAGCTGTTGTTGTCTTTGATTACACTTGGAATTTATTATCCATGGGCTTATTGCAAGATTAACAGCCGGATATTCAGTAAAACCTATTCCGAAAAAATAGCTGTTGAAATAGTATAGACTTTGCTGCACCGGGGCTGAGTCTGGAAAATTGATGATTATAAAATAGAAAGTGAAACTCTGTTTTGTCCTGGTATTATTATTATTATTATTATTATTATTATTTGCTAAATTTGGCTAAAGCCAATATTCTGATTTATATTCAATCCTCCAGCTAAAGCTGGAGGCAATTAAATCGGACGATCTAAGCTTCAATGCCAAAAACGAATCAACCTACAATAGCTTTGAAATGACCGACGTTGATTTAGAACTACCAAAAATTATCGGTAACCTGAAAATAGAATATTGTCAGGCTTATTTTGGGGATGATAGCAACTATTATTTACCTGTTATGATTGACTTTGAAAAGGGTAAAAAATTCAGTTTTAATGTATGGGCTTGTTTTATGGGCTTGTTTTGGCAACTGTACCGCAGGATCTATACGATGATGTTCTTATTTATTACCATCACAATTATTGAATCATTAATCAGGAAATGGGCCATTCAATATTGGAGTCTTGAAGGGGAATCCATCAAACTGATAAATTTAATTGCTATTCTAATTTATGGCGCTGTTTATGGGTATACCGGTAATTACTTTTTAATGCGAAAGGCACAGAAAAAGATTAAACTGGTTTTGTCCACTGAGAATGATGAAATTATAATTCTTGAAAAGATAAAGAAAGCGGGAACGGAAAACTCAAAGGGTGTGATTTTAGTACTGGTTATTATTTTCGGCATGTGTTTGCTGACATCAATTTTCAACAAGGCTGGGTGATGCGTGAAATCAAGGCCGGTAATCAACGAGGATATAAATTCTGTTTCAGTTTCTGCAGGGATAAATTTTCATATTCAGAGTTCTATTTAAAATTTAAATGATATGAGAACATTTGTTTTTAAAGTATTACTTATCGTTTGTTGCACATCCTGTGCCGTGCTTCCCAAAGCAACAGTCGAAATGTCCGTGCTGATGGATAAACAAATAACGGCATTGGAAGAAAGCCATTTGCATCTGGTCAACCTGTATTTCGATCAACGTGAAAAAAATGCATTGGATTTCCTGAACAAGGAATGGTATCCGGTCTATTTGAATAATTTTTTACAACAGAAGACGATAGCAACAATTTGGAATCAATCATTATCCGATTCAAAAACAGAAGACAGGGTTACTAAAATGAAATTGATCACCCGGGTTACGCAGGAAGCGTATATGCAAATGAGAGATTCAATCCTTGGACCACTGACAATGACCAGAAAAAGTATGGTTGTACTTATTGAGGACGAATACAGGAAGACGAGAGCCATGAACAGTGCAATCACCAACAACGTAGCCTCAGTAAATGAGATTCAGGAAAAGCGGAATGAGTTGCTTTCGAAAATTGTAAACAGGGATGAATTAAACGGTAAAATTGATGAAGCACTTTTGAAAGCTGATTCAGTTTTAAATAAAATTCAAAAAGGAATGGATGTATTCAAAGCAAAAGAATCAAAATTGGTGGAGTTATCAACACAATAAAAACTAATCGTATGTCAGATCCCTTAGAAGAACTCAGGAAAGCTTCACAGAAAGCTGTTCAGCTCACAAATCAGCAATTGGGTAATAAAATTACTCAATTTAAAGACCCGGAAATAACTGAGATATTAACGACTTTAAAAAACAGTGCTGTTGACCCTGCTGCGATAGCTGCTTTACAACAACAGATTGATCAGGCGACCAACAAAAATCAAATCATCCTGGATGTAGTTAAAAAGGGTGGGACGATAGGAAAAGCCTTGTTAGATATCGTTACAACAATTGTTTGAAAAATGGATTTTAAAAGTTGAAGTCACAGAACCTTGAATTATGCAGTGTGTGCGGTTATCAGTCCAGGTCTCCGTTTGAACTCATTTAAGATACAGTATAGTACAAGTCCACATCGGAGCATCTAACAGACCAGGATGAAGTTAGAATCTTAAAAACTGATTAAACTTTGTAGTAAAAGATTTGTTTTGCAAACATAAAAATTCGGGATACTAATTTAGCAGGGAAACAAATTAGAATGGTAAAAATAGAGCAAGCAACAATCATTGATTTAGAATCGTTATCGGAACTTTTTGAAGAATTAATTGGTGAAAAAACTGATTTCATCAAGATGAATGAGAATTTTAAATTGATGTCTTCTGATTCAAGTTATATAATTTTAGTTGCCAGAGAGAATGATGAAGTATTAGGTTCGGTTATGGGCATTATTTGTATGGATCTGGTAAAAGAATGCCAACCATTTATGGTGATTGAAAATGTAGTGGTGAAAAGTAGATTTCGAGGGAAAGGGGTTGGAATGAAATTGATGCAACACCTTGAGAATCTCGCGCGAAGCAGGAATTGCTATTATACCATGCTTGTTTCTTCGGGGAATAGAATAGATGCACATAAATTTTATGAGGCAATTGGGTATGAATTGGGTCTGGTTCAGGGATTTAAAAAGTATTTATAATGCATTCTCAATCCAATATGAAGCTTGTTCGTGAAGAATAAACGAATAAACCTTTTGTCGTGATTGAATAAACCTTTTGTCGTACGGAGTACACAAAAGCGTTTATTCAGGTATCCGGGTGTGTTGAAGAAAACGCCCAAAAATACTTCGTATGTTTTGGGGTTTGTTAATGATAAAGCTAAATAATGAACCTGTTTCAAGAATGTTACATCAATTGCAGTGGGTACATTTAACCAGAGGCTTTTAATAAAAAGAATATGATTATCCTGTTAATCTTTTAAATCCTGTCGAAAAATAAAATCTCTCGAAGCAGAACAAAATAACAAGAGAAAGTCAAAGTCATTAATTTTAAGTATGACCGGTCCGAGCAACAGTTTGCAATTTTGTGCGTTTAATAGGCAGCGTAAAGATTGTCCCGTCTGATATCCTCATCCTACGACTGCAAGACGATTTGAATAATACTGAATACAAACGCTGAAACAGAAGGGGAATATTTAACTATAATCCATTTAGAATGAGCGTATCAACACAGAAATCAGTTAATTTTCAGAATATACTTATTTGGAGCTTTGCATTGCTGTCTGTCAGTTGCAGCACGGCACGGCATGTTGAAAAAAAACAGAGTTATGAGGTTTATGACACCTTAGGACTTATTAAAGAAAGGAAAGACAATCATGCACTTTATTCTGAAGCAGCATCGTGGTACCACGTTCCGCATGTCGATGGAGGTAAATCGCGTAAAGGGACAGACTGTTCGTTTCTGGTGCACAGCATTTACAAAACCGTTTACCACAAAACCCTTGAACGTAATTCGTCGGATATGCTGCATAAAAACTGCAAAAAAATCAGCAGGAGAAAGCTTAAGGAAGGTGATCTGGTGTTTTTTAGCACAGGCAGGTCGAAATCGAACATTAACCACGTAGGCATTTATCTGAAAGACAATAAATTTGTACATACCTCCACTTCAAAGGGTGTTGTGGTGAGTGACCTGGATGATGATTATTACCGTAGAACATGGGTTTGCGGAGGCAAGGTGAGGTAATGATAGTCATTGTGATGTATTATAGCCCGGTTATGAAGCTTAAATTGAAATTTTCACTTTCCAATAATTGTCGGCATATAACCCTGTCAGGAGTTTTTTGAGAATAAACGTATTAGTCCAATATTCACGGATCATTAAACACAATTCCGGTTTAATTCGAATTTGTTGTTCCGAACATGAAACAGCCCACGAAGTTATCTTTGTGGGCTGTTTCATATACAAATTCAATCAAACTTAAAAAACAGACTGAAAACCCCTTATAACTTATTGTGAGGTAATTTGTTATAACTAAACAATATTAGTAATATTCACCTTTAAAATTAATCGTATGGATCAGTTTTTAGAATCATTGTCAGGAATTGGCATTTTATTTATAATTGGTTGTTCTGTGTTAGCGATTTATATTATTCTTTATTTTTTCAGGATGTCGAACGATATCCGAAAACTAAAAGAATCGGCGAATAATGTGCCTACGGGAAATTCGATTGCTATTCTGATGTTTATGGACGGGGATAAAGAAGGAGCAATCCGGCTTATCAGGGAAACGTTTATCCACGATTGTACCGCTATGTTCGAAAGATATTACCTGGAAGGGAATACCGATGCTGAAGGCTATAAAATGATAGATAAATATGTATGGCGATACAGGAATATCATACCGGAAATAAATAAAACGTATTTAAAGGAAATTTATGAATCGGTTGAAAAAGTGTTTGTGTAAACAGATACAAAATACCACTATTGCCTGTCTTTGAGATTTTAAATCGTTCCAATGAACTAAGATCTTTTTTGAGAGATTCAGTAATGTAACCATTAGATGATTATTTTTTAATTCAGAGAAATAAGACATTCTATTCCTAAAAAACTTTATTATTTAGAAAAGCAAAAAATATTATTTCATTCAATATATTTTTAAAAATCAAATTTGAATGCAAAAAGGGTGAAATAAAACAAATTTAATATGAAAAAGGAAAAAATCACATTTCTGTTTGTTTTATCTGGTGTTTTGATAAGTAACTGTATGTTTTCCAGGGGTGGATATCTAAGTATAAACTCAGGATACGGGTTTAATGTAAGCTCTCAGAATATAGGTACCATCATGTATTCCGATAACGGAAGTAACACCACTTCGTATAATCAAAAAGATTTTTCGTTCGGAAAAGGTTTTAATTTTGGAGGCGCTTTCGGCTATATGCTAAATAAGAATATTGGAGCCGAAATAGGCTTTTCTTACCTGAACAGTATTAAAACAAGGTTTAACAGTTCGTTTGTAAATGAAATAAATGTCATTGACTTTTCATCGGGAATGTTCAGGATAAACCCTTCTGTCGTTATTGTATCGGGAACGAACGGTATCAATCCATATGCCAAATTCGGGTTAATTATCGGTTCCGGATTTATTAAAGAAAATGATAAATTTACTACCAATGCTAACTCTTCGACTTCAA
>Ga0302204_1000546_pt1 | contig 11748 bp, 22 predicted proteins | sample II_Fen_E1_2_FD_194578 | JGI IMG/M metagenome (GOLD analysis project Ga0302204, IMG submission 194578) | Peat permafrost microbial communities from Stordalen Mire near Abisko, Sweden - II_Fen_E1_1 | ecosystem: Environmental > Terrestrial > Soil > Wetlands > Permafrost | place: Sweden: Abisko...
ATAAACAATAATATCTATAATTATGAAAAAATTAAATGAAGAATTATTTCCAGGAGATGAAATTGAAATAGAATCCAAAGTATATACATGTGTTAAACAGGACACTAAAAATTTAGGTGGTCTTTGTACAGGATGTAGTTTAGATGAAGCACTTAAGTGTACGAATATAGAATGCTGTCAACAAGATGTTATATTAATAGAACAAAAAGTATTCAAACCAACACTAATAGAACAAAAAGTATTCAAACCAACACTATTAGTAGTTGGAGAATCAATTGAAATACTTGGTTTAAAATTATTAATAGAAGCTACTTCAAATGGTTGTAGAGATTGTGTATTAAGTGATAAAGCATGTAATAATGTATTTTGTACACAAGTAGATTGCTCAACAAATGAATGTATAATATCTAATGAAATAGTATTATGATGTATTTATTATTTCAATCATTATGCACATGTTTAGTTATATTATGTGTAATGGGTATAGTGTATTTAGTTGTTTGGGGTATTAATAGCTGGATGAAGTTTAGAATAAAATAAAACATTAGTTATAATAGTTTACATAGTACATAAAAATCTTTGACTACCTATTGATGAAGATTCTATTGTAACTTTTGTTTTAGTACTATTACAAGTAATCTCTTTAATATTTTAATAAGTTAATTATTAAATAGCATATTATAAGTTACTTGTTTTAGTATTTTAGTTTGTAAAGAAGGAACTACTTCGTTTCTATCCAAAACAATCCAAGTATCTATCCAAATAATAACTTCTTTCTTTAAATACTATAACTTATGAGAAACTTAATAATTATCATAAATTAGTATAATCTCTAATTTTACATGATTATAAATATTATTAATTATATAAATATAATCATAAGTAAAATCTTTAACAACCCAAGTATCTACTCAATAATTAAATTCATTATCTTAATACTATAACTTATCATAAGTTAGTTTAAAAGTATCAAATAGTTATTTCCTTATTTTAATATTATCATTAAAATTATTAAATAAATCAATATTATGCATACATTAGCATTATTTTTAATTATCACTGTTATATCATTTATGATTTATATTATTACTAATAATAAATCATTTAAAGATATTTGGTCAACAATTATGTCTGTTACATTTTTAGTGTTTTTTGCAGCTGTTTTAATAGGTATATTACAAATATTATTTCCACAATTAAAATAATCAATTATGTTATTCTTTATACTATCAATTATCATATTATTATTTATTTTAGCTATTCGTTTATCATTTAAAATATATAAACATAGTGATTATTATTATTGGTTTATATTATTATTACTTTTTACAATAGAATGTATAGCTTGGGGTTTATCAATTATTATTAACAATCATTATTAAATCACTTATTATGTTACCAACAATTTTATTATTCTTAGCTATATTATGTACATTAGTACTATTACGTTGTTTAGGACTATTAATAGTAGATATTATATTATATCATCAAAAAGATTCTACAGAAATATATTCAGGAGATGAACAATCAAATTTATATATATTTTGTTTAGTATTGACTATAATAACAGCTCTATTATATGCATTAGTATATTATTTATCATTTATATAATCTATATAATTATTATTAAATAATATTAAATTATTGCTTATTATTAATTTATTTGAATTATATTTATATATTATAGATTGATATTATATTAATATAAATTAACTATAAATTATATACTAATTCAAATAAACTATATAATAATCTTACAACTTAAGCAAATTTTATTTAATAACTAATTATATGAATAAATATAAATGTATTTATAATGGTGATGTTGGAGATGGAACTAAATGTAAATTTCATAATCAAGGTCTTTGTAATAATAGTGATTTTTGTAATAATCAAGTATTAACTCGTTATACACATTATAAAAATACTATTATTAATTTCTTTAAAATGCTAATTTTATTAATATTTAATAAATAATTATTCAACTTATAAAGTTAAATCTAAAACTATGAAAAATAATCATTGTAAAATTGTTCGTAAAATTAAACTTAATATTAATTTAAAACGTACTAAAGCTATTAGTAAAGCATTTAAACGTAAAGGTGAATTAGATAAATCTTTTATTCATAAAAGTATAGTTGAGCAAAGACATAATGATAGTTATCATTACTATTATTGTTCTTATGGTATTTGTGGTAGTCATGAAAGTAATCCACAAGCAATGTTTACTTCTCGTAATTCTCATAAAAAGACTAATCATAAATAATATGGATACTCCTGGAATTGATGCTGTATATTTTGTATTAGTTATTATTGTTATTTGTATTATTAAAGCTTTATTTACTAATGATTCTAATTCTGATTATGAATGAAAACACTTATATCTTTATCTAAATTTGTAGATCATCTACGAACTATTACTAATGAAGGCTTAAATGAAGAATTTAATATAGGTAATCAACAAGGAATATTTAATATTATTGCTATTAAATATGATCTTATTTGTGAATATAATAAATTTCTTCAAACTCCACTTAATATTGAAATGTTTGATTGGACTATTACTGGACAATGTGTTTTATTTCCTGGATTTGAACCTAAAGAACTTAATCTAAAAGATAATTATAATTATAGTCATGTTCTTAAAAATAAAGATTCAATTTGTGTTTATTGGTTTGATGATAGTATTCGAACTTGGAAACAATCTACAGGACTTAAAACTATTGCTGATTTAGTTAAGTATAATTTAGAATATGATGAAACTTTAATACCTAAATAATATGATACAATTAATAGATTTAACAACAATGTTACTATTATTTTTATTAGGTGCTTCAATAGCTATGTTATCTCATGCTTTTCAGAAATATATGGAACCTCAACATATATTTAATTGGTATCAGAATTTATTATTTAAAATACCTAGATATATAGCTAAACCTTTAGGACTTTGTGTATATTGTAATTCAGTTTGGATAACAATTATATTCTTTTTTATCTATTTTAAACCATCATTTAATATCTTTTTATTAATAGGAATAACTTATTATTTTGTGGATATTATCAATAAACATACAACTAATATTTAAATTTATAAAAAAATAATATTTATATTGGCTATAATCTTATTTACTTCATGTAGTAATAATGGATTATATCAACATCGACAATCTATCCAAACTAAACATTATAATCATAAATAAAATGATAAAATTAATTAATTTAATAATTAAAGCAATATGTTGGTTATTATTTGCAAGTATTGCTGGAATATGTAGTATTATTATAAGTTTAATTCTTTGGGATGAAACTTATTTTGAAAAAACTGCTAATATTCTAGAGTCTATTTTTAAAAAACTAAAATAACTTCCAAAGTTATTGATGGCAGCTATGTTCTTCAAATCCTTTAAATGGTCATGAAGTTTTAGCTGTAAAATACAAATTAATACTAATCTTAAAAACAAAACATTATGTCGTTTAAAAGAGCTAAAGTAGTTATGCTTCCTACTAATAAAAAAGCACAAATATATCAAATAGGAAATTCATCATTTATTAGTAATATTAAACATGATGATAGATATTATGGTAGAAATCTTTATATTACTTCTAATGAAGAAATTAAAGAAAATGCTTGGCTGTACTCTAAAATGGATGGTTATCCTATACAATGGGATGGAGATTTATCTGAAACTAAAAATCCTAAAGAATATGGATATAATAAGATCATTGCTACTACTGATAAAAGTATTAAACTTTCAGTAGAACAATTTGATGGTGTTCATTCTTGGAATTATCCACAACCATCTCAACAATTTATTGAAAAATATAGTTCTGAATATAATAAAGGAAATATTATTACTGATATTTTAGTTGAATATAATATTATTCCATTTTCTCAAGATGCTCCAAATAGAGATAGAGGAGATGGTAGTCTTAGAATTAATCCTAAAGACAATACAATTACTATTAAACGAATTAAAGATTCTTGGAATAAAGAAGAACATATTGCAGATATTTATAAAGCTATGAAAGTATTAATTGATACACATCATTTACATTATGAATATTATCAAGAACAACTTACTAATTGGATTAAAGAAAATATTTAAATAATTTAAAAACTAATTTTATTATGAATAAACCTAAAAAAGAAATTATTAAAGCAATTTACATTAAAGTTGCTAACGATTCTCTAGAGTTTGTTACTATTTCTAGTAAAGAAGAACTCCAATCTAAAATTGGCAAGATTAAACTTGCTTATCCTTCTAATGAAATTGTTGTTAAAACATTTTGTTCTATTGAATGTGATTGTACTCTTAAATTTTATAAATTTATTTGTGAAGTTCTAGATAATGAATTTGTTGCTCGTGTTGTTCCTTGTAGTAAATTTGCTACATTTAATATTCGTCATATATTTGGTACTAATCAAGTAATTATTACTCTTGATGCTATTAGTGAAGAATATGCTTTTTATAAAGCTCACAAATTATATAAACAATTGTATATTGATAAATATATTAAGTAATGAAAGACGAACTACAATTACAAGTAATCAATAATACAATACTTAAATCAATGTATTGTATTATTGAATTAATTGTAAGTTATGATACTACACCAGTTTATATAGCTTGTCAAGATGAAGTAATTTATCATAGAGTTATTGCTAAAATAAATTATGATTATCAAAATGATAATTATATATTAGCTGCTAGTAAGCATACTTATAAATTGATTGGATTAAATGGCTTTGATAATACTGAACAAATAATACTCACTCTATGAAAATAACTGATAAAGTTGTTACATCTAAAGGTAGATTTGGTACTATTACTAATATTTCTATTGATGGTACTAAAGCTCATGTATTAATGGGTAAAAAAGAACATGAAATATTAATAACAGAATTAAATCTACTTTCAGATACTATTCCTATTAATGTAGAATATTTAGATAAATATGATTCTAAACAAATTCCTAAAACTGAAATTTTACATATTCCTAAGAATACTATTATTTATGAAAATTCTAATAAAGAAATAGAATTATTTATTAATACTAAACTTCTCTTAAATAAACGTTTAAATAATCCTGATTTAATAATTCTAAAAATAAAATTACTATAATGATAGATGCTAAAAAACAAACAGCAAATATGAATACTATTCTATCTATTAATTTTATGGATATTAAAATACCTAAAATTAAATATTTAGTATTTATAGAAGGTAAACTTCAAAAAATTAAAATAATTGATGAAATTAATAATAGTGTAGAACTAACAGGAATATTTGATGATTCTGAAGATTATTATAAACTTTCAGATATTAAAGATAAATTTATTAAATTTGTATCTATTCATAGTAAAATTACACATAGTATTCAACATACATGTATTAATAATGTTCTTAAATTAATTAAATCATATAGTGAAGCTATTGAAGCTAATCCTAATGATATTATATTTAAAATATTAAGTAATAATTTGGCATTACCTTTAATAGGTAAAGTTGTGCCTTGCTATATATTTCCTAAAGAAGATGATAAAGTTATTATTATTTCTAATGAAGTAATTAGTAATTTTAATTTAACTACCATGGTTGATAGAATGGCTAAAATTATTGATATATATCGTAATAAAAAGAATACTACATATACTATTAAAACATCAAGTTGTGATATTATGTGTGATAGAAGTGATTTTAAACTATTAGGTAAAAAAGACAGAAAAGACTTATTCTACGTATTATGAAACTAGCTAATTTTAATATTCAATCAGTTGGACTTAGAAGTACTAAAACTATTAATACAAATGATAGTACTGATAAACCTAAACAAACTAGAACTGCGCATATAGATAAAAATATTATTATATATAAAGCTATTGAATTTGAACATACTAAATTTAAAGTTTTAGTAGATAATATATTATATGATGTTGTATGTCCTGGATATAGTCCTGATATTATATTTAGTTCTATTGTTAATGATCATTGGGAATATCCTAAACCGGATACAACTTTCACTCATGATACAGTAGATGATTTAGATATTTATTGGGATTATTTATATGATGGTATGCCTATTACAGGTACTGTTGAAGGTGATGTATTTGTAATTAATATACCTTATCTTAAAAAAGTTGCTTTAAAATGTCTTAATGATTATAAATATAAACAACTTAAAGAAGCTCAAGCTATTAAAAAAGATAGAAATGAAATTGGTAAGCGTTATAAAACATAATGAAGGAACTATTCCTAAATTTGTTAAATATCTCTTAGATAATAATTATGATTATAATAAAATATTAACTTCTGATAATGTATTAGAAGTTATATTTTATTATATTTCATATTTAGAATCTGAACAAGTTTATATTATTGTTGATCATCATGGTTATTGTACTTATAAACAATTTAGTGAAACTAATCAACTTATAATTGTTTGTGAATTTATTGATAAACCTATTATTGCTAAATATATACTTAGTATTGTTTCAGCATTTAATTATTTAGAAAACCCATTTTAAGCATGAAAATAGATACTAAACATATAGTTCATACAAATCCTCACGGACTCTATGAAAGTCAAGCTAAAGCCTTGCAGGAACTCCAAAATTGGTGGAATAGCCCTACAATTGAATGGACTTTAAAAGGATTTGCCGGTACAGGTAAAACATTTTTACTAAAGAAATTCATTGAAGTTGTAGTTAATAAAACGTTTACTATAACAGCCCCAACACATAAGGCATTGCGTGTAATGGAGCAACATTTAGGAATCAAAGGAACTACCTTACAGAGTTTACATGGTCTTAAACCTGACGTGGATATGGTAGGCTTTGATATAGATAATTTGCAATTTAATACTATTGGACATCCTAAAATGGATAATTATAGTTTAGTTATTATTGATGAATCATCTATGATTAATACTCCTCTATTTAAACTTAATAGAGAACGTGCTACTCAACAAAATGTTAAGATACTGTATGTAGGAGATCCTCTTCAATTGCCTCCTGTTAAAGAGAAAGAATCTAAAGTTTTTACTGATGTTGATGGCATAACTGAATTAACTCAAGTTATACGTCAGAAAGATAGTAATCCATTATTAGAATTATTTACTCTTTTAAGAGATGATATTATTAATAATACATCTACTTGTTTAGCATATATTGCTAATCATCCTAGAAATATTGTTAATGGTGAAGGTTATGCAATGGTTGGAATTAATGAATATAAAACTCTACTTTTAGAATATTTTAAAAATGAAGAGTTTTATAGAAATATTGATTTTGTTCGAGCTACTGGATTTACTAATAATGCTATTTCTGATTGGAATAATTATATTAGAGATAACATATTTGAAACTGGTGATGAATCACTTATTATTGATGATCTTATTACTGCTTATACTACATTAGTAGAAGAAGATAATAGTGTTATTATTACTAATAGTGAAGATTATACTATTTCTCAAATACGTAAATATCGTAATGAATATCGTCTTGATGTATATTGTGTGGAACTTAAATCCGCTAGTACTGGTAAACTTACTAAAGTATTACAAATATTAGATCATAGTGAACCTTCCAATGTTCAACATTATGTTGATATACTTAATGAACTTAGAAATAGAGCTATTGAAATTAAAGGTCGTAAAGGTTGGTTTCCATATTATAAATTTAAGAATACTATTCTTGCTATGGTTAATGTAGAAATTGGAACTAAAAAATTACCTCGTGAATTAGATTATGGTTATAGTTTAACTGTACATAAATTACAAGGTAGTACATTTAAGAATATTTTCATTGATGGTAATGATATTTGTAATCCTATTAGTAAATGGGGTAGACCGTATCCAACTGAACTTAATCTTAGAAATCGTTTATTATATGTTGCTTTAAGTAGAGCAACTAATATCGCTTATATTAAATTTTAAAATAATTATATTATGGAAAAGAAAAAAGGAGATATTTGTATTATAAATAAAGCATTGTTTACTAAAAATAATACTAATCCCAATGGTATTACAGTTCTTGTAAATACTAGAGTTATTATTGATAATATAACAGATACACATTTTTGTTGTACATCAGAGCAAGGTTATAAAATAGATATTGAATTAGAACATGATTGTAGTTTAGTTATTATAACAGATAATAAAAAAATTAATAAATTTAGACAACAATTAGCTAAACGTAATATATTTGGTACTAATTCTGATTTACTTAAAATAGTAGATGACGAAATTAAATTTATTGATAATAAATTTAAAACTGAAATTGGTGATTTTAATAAAATAGGTATTAATTTTAAAAAACTTGATTTAGATAATTGTTCTTATAAAGAAATTGAAGATGAACGAAATAACCTTATATATGCTGATGATCATGGTGTAAGATTAGTTGATGAAGAACTTCAATATCTTAAAGAACTTACTGCTGAATTTATTCGTAGAGGTGGTATTCTAGAAAATTACAAAGAATATAAAGAATCTAAAACAATTACTAAACATAAAATTTGGACTGTTGAGTGTATTGATTATTCTGATGGTAGTAGTTCAATGAAACGTACTAATGATGGATTTAATATTTTAGAATTAAAAGGATTAGTTGCTTTATTAGATGCTGAATTACATGATCAATTTAAAAGTATAATTAAACCTGATGTTATTAAACGTGAAACAATTATAGATTAATGGCAACTAAAAAAGTATATACTAAAGGTGAACTTATAACTTCTATTGATGATATTGTTAGTAATAAAAATAAAGAAATTATTATTATTTCATTTACTCAATTATCATATAAACAAGTTATGAGTATGGCAATTATTACAATTGCTAATCTAATAAAAGATAAATTAATTTGGTGGGCTATAGTTAAAGAAGAACAAGTTATTAATAAAACTAAATCTAAAGTCATGCCTAAAGTTAAATCTAATATAACTGGTTGTAAAGCTAATTTAGAAGATATATATAATGATTAATGATATTTGTCATCTTTGTGATATAAGTATTGAGTGTCATGGAATTCCTGGTAGAGGAAGAGGGATTAGAGATTCGGTACTTTATCTTTTACCTTCTCCAACTAAATCTGATTATAAGAATGGAATTGCTACATCACGTAATACTAAAAAGATTCAAGAATTTAATGACGCATATAATTTTAATGCTTATTATACTACTTTAATTAAATGTGTTACTAAAGATGATATTAGACAAATCCAATTAAATAATTGTCGTCCTAGATTTCAAAAAGAATTATTTGATGTTAATCCTAAGATTATAGTTACTATTGGTCATACTGTTACTAATGAATTTCTTAAATATAATTATTTTAGTAAAGTAGTTGATAAAGCTCAAGTACTTTATATAAATAATAAATCTATAATTATATATCCTATATTTCATCCTAGTTATGATGATAAAGAAGGTATAACAAAACTTTATGAAGTATCTTTTAAAAATATTGCTAAACTTTATAAAGCATTTATTAATCCTAATTATTTAATACTATGAATATACATAATGAAATTAAAAATCCACAAAGTTGGTTATTTTTAATAGTTACATTACTTCTTTTAAGTAGTATTTGTTTTGGTATTTATTTCTTTCATAATTAAACTAATATGCGTGCTTTTTGGGTATATGACTGGGAAGTTTATAAAAACTTTGCTTGTGTAACTTTTATTCATACGACTACTCCTAAGGAATATATTGACGCTTATATTAAAGTTGATATTGATTATTTACAAGTAAGAAATGAACTTGATAAAAGTAAAACTTCTCATGAAGATCATATTTTAGATGAACTTTATTGGAATAATATTACTAAACTTGAATTAGATCTTAATAAATATAAAGACATTAAACATAAATTGCTTACTGCAATGAATGCTAAAACATTCTTTATATTTCATAATGCAGAAGATACTTCTAAAAATATTTGTCAGTTATCTGAACTTATAATGTTCTTTAGAAATCATAAAGTTATTATGGGTTATAATTCTTATAATTATGATAGTATTATCACAGATTATATAGTTTGTCAAGGTCATAAATTTAATGGTCAAACAGGTAAGAATTTTAATAATATTCATATATTACAAGAGCTTAAAACTTTAAGTGATAGTCTTATTAGAACTACTAAAGAAGAACGTTATCAAATGAAATTTGATTGGATGTCTAGAAACTATAAACGAATGTTTGAAGATTATGATATTCAAAAAATATTATATTTAGATAAAACATTTGTTGGTTTAAAGAGTGTTGCAATTAATCTTAGATGGCATAGAATACAAGAACTTCCTATACATTTTGATAGTATTATAGAACCACAAGATGTGCATACTATATATGATTATAATGTTAATGATGTTCTTATTACTTTAGCACTAACTATGAATCAACAAGAAGAAATTAAATTACGTGAACAAATTAGTGAACGTTATGATATTAATATTCTTAATGAATCTCGTAGTAGTATTGGTAAACGTTTAATGACTAAATATTATTGTGAAGAAGCTGAATGTGAATATAAAGATTTTAAAGATCTTCGTACTATTCGTGGTCGAATGAAACTTAGTGAAATTATTGATAAACGTATTCATTTTAAAACTCCTAAATTTCAAGAATTACTTACTAATTTAAAAAGTAAAGTAATCAGTTCAGGAGATGATTTTGCTAAAGAATTTGATTTTAATGGTACTTTTTATACAATTGGTAAAGGAGGTTTGCATAGTATAGATGATAGTCGTATATATGATATATATAAAGACAAATGTATTTATCGTGATGCTGATGTTACTAGTTATTATCCTTCTATTCTTGAGATTTTTAAAATTAGTCCTGCTCATCTTAATAAAGCTATTTTTCTTAAACTTATTTCATTTTTTAAAAATGATAGAGTTCGAGCTAAAAAAGCAGGTGCTAAACTTGAAGCTGAATCATTAAAGATTGTTATTAATAGAATTTATGGTGCATTAAGTGATTATTATGATTATTTATTTGATCCTAAAGCAACTTATGAAACAACTCTAAATGGTCAACTTAGTTTATTAATGTTAATTGAAAGTTTAGAAACTAATGGTATTCATATTATATCTGCTAATACAGATGGTATTGTATCTAAAATAGAATATCATCAAGAAGAACTTTATCAAAAACTTTGTCATGATTGGGAAATAGAAACTAAATTTGAACTTGAATACACTGATTACGAAAAGTATGTTCGTAGTAATGTAAATAATTATATTGCTATTAAAAAAGGATTTAGAGATTCTGTTGATAAACCAAAAGCTGAAAAGAAATATGTAAAAGGCAAAGGTAATTATATATTTGAAACTCCTTTTAATAAAGGTTTTACTCATCCTATAGTTGCTAAAGCATTATATAATTATTTAGTATATGATATTGATTATAAAGAAACAATATTTAATCATTGGAAAACTGATAAATTTGCTATTTATGATTATTGCATGAGTCAAAAAGTAGATAAGAAATATGAGGTTTATTATACTAGAGTAGTTGATGGTATTATTACTAAAACTGAATTACAACAATATAATAGATTTTATATTACTAATAAGGGGGGTGGTACTATTACTAAAGAGGATACGTTTAAAGGTAAAGCTAGAGTACAAGCTTTAGTTGCTCATAAAGGAATAGAAACATTTAATGATTATATTTATAAAGAAGAATATAATATTGATTATGCTTTTTATATTCATAAAGTAGAAGCATTTTTAT
>Ga0302204_1000564_pt1 | contig 11565 bp, 4 predicted proteins | sample II_Fen_E1_2_FD_194578 | JGI IMG/M metagenome (GOLD analysis project Ga0302204, IMG submission 194578) | Peat permafrost microbial communities from Stordalen Mire near Abisko, Sweden - II_Fen_E1_1 | ecosystem: Environmental > Terrestrial > Soil > Wetlands > Permafrost | place: Sweden: Abisko...
ATTGTTGTAAATAAAAACTTAGCATATTATTCTACCTAAGAATTGTATTCAAACCTTAGTCAGAATTCTCATACAAAGGAACAAAATTTATTTTTCATTGAAGGGTCAGTATGTATCATAAATGCTGCTGAAATGTTATCTAAACGAATCAAAAGTGGAGGTCTCTTTAATTTATTGTTCGTTTAAAGTGTTTTTTCAGAAAATGTGTGAGATGATTTATTTTTTTTGCCAAAACTAATCATATTAGAAGAAAATTAAAAAATGAATCAAGCTCAACGCTTCACATCATTTTGTATTGGGAATATATAATGGATTTGTAGCCCCAAAATACTTCCAATTTAAGAAATGAAAAACGAGGATGTACTTTTGAAACATCCTCGTTTTGATTTTATAATAAGATAAAATGATTATTTTCTTTTTACTAATCAAAAGAAAACACCATAAAGACATATAAAGGATCACAGTAGTTCTTGTATGTGTGTTAACGCTTTAACTTTAAAATTACATCACCAACATTATTGGATTTTTATTAAATTATTATGGTAAATTTTACCAATTTGTTTGTTGAAGACAATAAACAACAATGCAGATGTTGATCAAAATATAATCATATAATGTCTGCATCAAAATATTAATATGTTTTGATGCAGACATTATTATTCACTTCTGGCAAAGTTGACATCAAAAAAGTATCCTGTTTCATTTTACTTGTTTGATAGCCCTTCTTGTTTTTAATATCCGTTCCCGGCACGTAGAGAATCTAAATCACGTTGATCGCCGATTGTTTCTTTTCCCCTGTCAATTACACCTGCCCACAAAAACGTTGATATCTTATTCTCACGAGCCTTTTGTGCTATAACTCTGAAGAAATGCGCTTTTGATCTTAAAGACAATATAGAGTCTGCTGGATGTCCCAAAAGCTGAGGATGATAAACACCTTTATCATCTGTATAAGAAGCAGCATGGTTTTCTGCTCCAAACTCACCAATTAAAAGAGGAATGTTTTTATCTACAAAATTTTTCTTAGCCCATTGCATGTTTCTGTCTACATACCCTTCTTCGGCATCTGCAGTTGAATTATGTGTTGGGTCGGTAGTGGAATGATAGTTTGCACCCCAATAACGCCACTCTTTGCCCCAACTGGCATCACTTTTTAATGTACAAAAATTAGCAGGAGCATACCAGTGAAATTCAAGTATCAATTTATCCGAAACCTGATCGACAGGTAAACCGGGTATGCCATCTGTACTAAAATAATTAGCTAAATCAAGTGATGTGCTTGGGGCTTGGATAACTAAAGTACGATACGCATTTTTGCCTCCGGTAGAGCGAACTGCATTGATAAATATTTGGTGAAAATCATGCAAATTAGTGCTTGATACTAAATCATTAGCATTAGGCTCATTTGAACTTGCAAACATTACATGCTCATCAAAATCACGCAATTTAGTAGCTACCTGTTCCCATATAACTTTTTGGATAGCTTTTATAGTATCTAATTTTGCACCGGTAGCTGTACAATCCATAAAGCCATCATGGTGATCATTTAGCAATACATACATGCCATCATTGACACAATATTGTACTACTTCTTTTATTCTGTTCAACCAGACAGCATCAATTTCGCCAGTTTTATGATTGGCATGTGAAACCCAATATTGACAAGGAATACGTATAGCATTAAACCCAGCTCCTTTAAGTACATTAATCAGATTTTGTGTTATCAAAGGATTGCCCCAACCGGTTTCTCCATAAGGAGTTTCCATGGTATTCCAAATATTTATCCCCATTTTAAGATTTGCATTTATTTGGGCTGCAGTACTTCCCATTCCGGTAGCATCGGGTGCAACTGGCGACGTATTGTACGATGGAAATATTACCGGAGCTTGAAGAGCCGTAACCCGCCTGGCTTGACCATTCGGTGAGATAACATTTAAAAGCACTGAACGGCTAATCCCTGATGAATTAGCGGGCGCTATTAAATTAATAGTTGCATCGCCTGCAACACCGGATATTTGGCTCAATTTTAGCCAGCTTAACCCCGTTGTATCAACACTCCATGTACCATTGCATGTAAACGATAGTGTTACTGTTCCACCTTCCGACGGTATGTCTTTGGTCATATTAGTAAGCGTAAGTTGCGGTTCTTGCGTAGTAGTATTGCAGGAAACAGCTACTAAGCATGCAATAAGCAACACTAAAATTATAATAAAATTATTTTGTTTCATTTTATTTATTTTATTGATAAAAAATATTGTTGTTGGTTATAAAACCTGTGGAATGCTCCAACTATGGTGCATCCACAAGTTTTTCCATTTTTATTATTTCATTTTTACTACCCTGATATTATCTATAGCCATATTGTAGCTTGCTATAGCCGTAGTGCCATCATTAATCAGCCATATATTCATCCCATTATTGCCAGTACTGCCCAATAGATCAGAAAATGCAGTCAAAGATGTACCTTTTCCATTAACACCAGTACTTGACTTCTTTCTAAACTCTGAGAACGGTATAGTCGCTGTATGCCAACCTCCCGATGTATAAGCGGTAGTTGATCCATCTGCGTTCAACCATGGAGAATAACGTGCTATATATGTCCAGTCATAATTTACTGCAACAAACAAGGTTCCCGCACTCCATGCTTCAGGTACATTAATTTCGAATTTCAATGCATAATGCGAAACGGTATCATTCATTGCCGTAGTAGGTACCCACTGCACAGCATTAAGATTAATACCACGACCTCCATTCCACCAACTGTTATCACCTGCACCAACATTTGTGGCATTCAATTGTGCGTAGTATCCTCTTCCATCAGAAAAAAGCGTCATGTTGTTAGAAACACTAGACGGACCCCAGGAAAGAGTATTAATATCATCAAAATTACAAAGCATACCACTTTCCACGTCATTCACGTTATAAAGCGTAGTTACCGATCCCGATTGAGTAGTAATTTGTACCGGTCCTGCCTGAGTAAGTTCAGGAAGTACAAATGTAAGTGCTGTTCCGTCATTTCTAGAGGCGTAGTTAGTTATTGGTGTACCGGCAAAAGTCAAACTTTTAATTAAAAACAAATTTGTTCCACTGATAGTTACCAGATCTCCCTTATTAGCATTTTCGTTGGAAATGGCTGTAAGGGTTGGCGGTGGTGAAACTACATTAAAAGCAAAAGTTGTTGACCCGTCAGATGTAACATATTGGATGGTATTGAGTTTATCTGCCGGTACTGATGGAAATGGTATGACAGATGGCACCTGTACAACAGTGTATGTATCAGAAGACAACGCACTATTGAAAGTTGCTGACACACCATCAAAGGTTATTTGAGTAGCATTTTTTAGATTCTGACCAGTCAACACTACCCATTGGCCGGGTATGAGACTTTTCACAACAGAATCACCGGGAGCGGGCGCATAATTTCTTACACCAGTAATGACAGGCGAACTTATATTATCATTTTTACAAGATACTATCAGGATGCAAATCGCAGTCAAGCAAAACATTAGTGATAAATAGATGTGTTTGTTTAATATTTTTTTCATGATTGTAGATTTTAATTTATTTGTAATAAGGTACCGCTGGATCTGCTAATTTGGGATCAGTTGACAACTCCGATGCCGGTATTTGCAAGGTGAATGAACTGATAGTTGCCGGAACCACATTTGCAGGTGCACCAGTAGTTCCATTGCCAGGTGTAGCCACACCCTTGCTGTAACTAAATGTAACCGACTGCTGGCTATTCACGAAATTTAGGGCTTTATCAGGATTATAATAAAAGAGCCGAACCAAGTCTGGCCATAACTGACCTTCAAAAGCCAGTTCAATTCTTCTTTCTTTATAAATCGAATCAATATTTATAATATTATCGGGGTCAACGCCGGCTCTTGTTCGTACTTTGTTAAAATACAATAACGCATCAGCATTGGCGGTTGTTGCGTTGTTACCTAAAATTGCTTCGGCATATATTAAATAAACATCAGCTAATCGAAGAAGGGCAGTATGCTCAATAGACGACCAAATATCCATTGTTGGCGAATTATTATCTTTTGCATTGCCAATAATGTGTTTTTTCAATGTTTGACCACCAGCCGTATAACCACCCGCAGCAGCATTCAATTCAGGATAATAATCTCCCTTAAGCATAAAAGTGGCTTTGCGCCTTACCGTATCTTTTGATGTATATAGCTGATATAAATCATAGCTTGGATTCATGCTCGACCAACCCTGAATATCACCCAAGTTAGGTGCCAAAGTTTGCAAAGCGTTGCCCTTACCCCAGCCGGTGCCCGGTGCCCATTGAAGGGCAAATAGATCTTCCGGCACATCGTTAAATTGTGCCTTAAATAAATCAGAATAACTGTGATATAGCTCTATCCCACTGTTTTTACACACATTCCCTGCATATAATTTAGCACTATCTAAGTATGCCTGATTACGGGTTCCACCCTTCTGTTCCAAACCTGCCATGGTTAAATATACTTTACCCAGCATACCTTGTGCCGACCATGTAGTTACTCTTCCTGCCACATCCGTGGTGGGGAGATTTTGCGCAGCATAAGTCAGGTCATTCGTAATAAATTTATAAACATCTGTAACTATATTACGTTTTAGCAATGGGTTTTGTATCAATGTGCTGTTATCTTCAATAATAGGTACTGCTCCCCAATATATTGCCAGGTAATAATAAGCAACCCCACGTACAAACTTAGCTTCAGCAATAGCGGCATTCTTATCTGTAGCACTAATGCTGGATGCAGTATATTGGTTTATGCCGGTAATTGTTGAGTTACATTGAGCAATAACATTGTATAAACCCGCCCAGCCTGTAGACAAAATGCTATTTTGTGCAGAAATACTATGTGCATAAAGATCGCCACTCTGGTCATAATAGCCCACAAAGCCATTTCCACTTAATACATCGCCCAACTCCAACCATGGATCAGTTTGCCCTTGCCAATTCCACCAAGCCGCACCGCCATAAAGGTTTGCAGTAGCCAATCGTAAATCGGAAGTGGTTTGGTAAAAATTATTAGAACTGATTTGCGACTCCGATGGACGGTCTAAAAAACTATCTTTACATCCGGCTATAGCTACAAGCAATAGTAAAGGGATGATTATTTTATTAATAGAATTCATAATTAATCTTTTTAATTTGTGAATATTTATTTAGAAAATGTTATGTTTGCCCCAATGGTAAACGTTCTTGATTGTGGGTAATAACCGTCATCCCAACCTGCTTGAAGCGGATTCCATGAGCCAATTTCAGGATCCATACCACTGTACTTTGTAATTAAAAAGGCATTAGTTACACTACCATATATACGAACGGAATATAAGTGTATTTTTGACAAAATATTTTCAGGTAAACGATATCCCAATGTAATATTTTTGCAGCGTAAAAATGAGCCATCTTCTATAAACAAATCGGACGAACGATTATTATCGTTGGCTGTGGCATTATTTCTTAATCCCACAATACTTGTATTAGGATTGGTAACATATACATTATTGACATCGGTTGCCGAACCATTTGGATTAACCAAGGCAAGTTTTGCATAATCTAACACCGATGTAAAATAGGATATATGATTTTGCGGATCGTTAAGGGTTATAGCAAGTCGATTGAGCACTTTGTTGCCCACATTGGCAGAAAAGAAGATATTTAAGTCAAACCCTTTGTAGGTGAATGAATTACTGAACCCAAACTGAAAAGTCGGACGAGGTGAACCCAAAAATGTTTGATCCTTAGTATCAATAACGCCATCGCCATTCAAATCTTTAAACTTACGGTCGCCATACCAAATACCACCTGCGTTTGGAGAAATTGGATAAGGCTTACCGTTTTGATCAACCGGCAAAGCATGTGTTTTGAAATCGTTAGCAGTTGCAAATACACCATCATAAACATAGCCGTAAAATTCCCCGATAGGCTTCCCTACCACTGTTTTTTCGGCTACTTCGTTATTTGTGTAGTTTGTTTGACTTAAATTAGCATCACTGCCTCCTGCTCCCAAGCTGAGTACCTTGTTCTCATTATGCGAAATAGTAAGGTCTGTTTTCCATGTAAAATTCTTATTCCTTATATTCGTAGAACTAATTCTTAAATCAAATCCTTTGTTGCTCACAGAACCTACATTTTCATAAGGCGCTGCCATGTTTCCAGGTCCTGAAGTAGTACCTGAATATATTGGAAGTGGAACTTGTAATAAAAGCCCGTCTGTTTTGCGGTCATAAATATCGAATGAAAAATCTAACCGTGAATTTAAAAATGTGCCATCAAGCCCAATATTGTAATTTTTAGTTGTTTCCCAGGATACATTCGGGTTTGCCAAATTGCCTTGAAATTGTGATGTACCTGATAAGCCATTGGCTGCTGAAGTAAGTTGAGTTACATAAGTATTACCCGGTATACCTTGGTTATTGGTAAGTCCGTAGCCGAGTCGCAACTTTAATTCATTAATAACTTTTACATTTTTCAAAAATTCTTCATTATTGATTTTCCAGGCAAATGCACCGGAGTAAGTATATACCCAACGATTACCCACGGCAAAATTAGAACAACCATCGTCACGTAAATTTCCAGTAACCAAATATTTATCATTCCATGAAAGATAAACACGACCGAAATAGGCTTCCAACGCCGGACCAGAACCTTTAGACCCATCGTTTGTTGCTGTAGTAGCATCACCACTGGAAATAGACGTCACATTGTTTGAAGGAAAATATTTTCGTGCAGCAGAAACATTTTGATAAGTATTCAACTGTGCCTCGTGCCCGACCATTGCATTCAAATTATATTGTTTGAACGAATGACTGTATGTTAAAAAATTTCGTACTGACGTATAAATGTTTTGTCCATAAGAATAAGAAGCATCATTATAGGTTCGAACAGCCAGACCCAATGTGTAGGAAGGGCTAAATTTATCTTCCGTATTAAAATCAAAATTGCCGGAGACTTCATTTCTTAATGATAAATCTTTAGTGAATTGTATCTCAGCATAAATATTGCCAAATAATTGATTTCTCAGTTTTTTGTCTTTATTAATAAGTGCTAGTGCAATTGGATTAGGAGTTGGTTCCACCACACCAGACGGGTTGGTAACACCACCATAAGTACCATCTGCATTTTTTATCGAAACATCCGGTGTAAGATCTAGAGCTGTTTTAATAACACTACTTTGCGTAGAATTCACATCTTCGTCAATATGTGCCAATTGAAGGCTGGTACCTATTTTCAACCAATCAGTAGTTTTATTATCTAAATTCAAACGCACAGAATATCGTTTAAAATCAGACCCAAGTGCTATTCCCTGTTGGTCAAAATAAGAGGTGGATAGCAAATATTGGGTTGTGTTATCGCCACCGCTTATGGTTAAGGAATGATTGGTCGTAGGTGCACTGCGGAACAATGCTCCTTGCCAGTCAGTACCTGTACCGAGATATTTAGGATTGGCAAATTGAGGTCTTGCATCCCAACTCCATCCTCCATATATGTCATTCGCTCTAGCGTTAATTAAAGTGGCAAACTGCTGCAAATTAACTGTCGGAAGTTTCTTTGGCACCTCTTGATAACCGACATAAAAATCGTAGGTAATTTTCGGAGCTCCTGTTTTACCTCTCTTTGTAGTAATAACAACTACACCATTTGTTGCCTGCGAGCCATAAATAGCAGTGGCAGAAGCATCTTTCAATACATCGATTGATTCAATTTCGCTCGGATTAATACTGCTTAATGGATTGGATCCATTGCCCGGATCGCTTGACGGCGGAATGATAATACCATCAATTACATATAATGGAGAATTAGTACCATTGACAGAGGATACACCGTGTATTTGAATAGATACACCACCACCGGGTTGTCCTGATATTTGCTGTACTACGACACCCGCCACTTTTCCCTGCAAGGCCTGATCGAAAGTAGCCGGTTGCGTTTTGAGAAGATCTTTGCCCGTCACGGAAGATATAGAACCCGTAACGTCTTTTCGTTTTACTGTTCCATACCCAATTACCACCACTTCGTCCAGCGATTTTTCGCTTTCTTTTAAATGAATGATTAATTTGTTACTGCTCACTTTTACCTCTTGAGCTGCGTAACCAATATAACTTACCTTAAGCGTTTCACCTACTTTAGCACTGATGCTAAATGCACCATTTATGTCCGTCATAGTGCCTTGTTTTGACCCTTTTACTAAAATACTAACGCCAATAATGGGGTCACCACTTGATTGGTCCAATACAGTACCCGTAACTTTCACATCGGGATTTTGAGCCGATGCCAGGCCAAACGAATACAGCATCATCGCGAAGATTACATACTTGTTCAAAAGGTTTTTTGTTACCCTTCGAACACATTGAATCACATGATTTTCATTCATAATTCATTTTAATTTAAAGTTAATAATTGTCTGTTTTTAATTTAAAGCTAAATAATGGTTTGCTTATTTAGGTGTTTAATCATTTATTGAGAAATGTATTTTCATGAAAAAATGTATTATTTGATCTGTTGTTTTTTTATCTTATTTGTATTTCTTCACTCCTAAACTTAGATTGAAAATATTCGGGAGTAAAAGTATCTTAAGTTCCATTATACTATGGTATCATTTTGTATCAGAAAATAGCCACATTTGTCACAATTGCACATTTAAATAGGATAAGAGATGTTTTCTATTGATGTTTAATTATGTATAATTTCGATTTATTTAACATTATTCAACAGGCTATCGTGCAGTCTGCTCAACGTATCGCTTTTACAACCAATTTAGCTAATAAACTATCTCCTTGAATAGTCGGATAAATACCGTCAAAAGACAAATTGTTTTTCCCTAGAAAACGACTTATAGATTGATGATTTTTGATCGTCTTAATTGTACATTTAGGACGGAGGAACCAATAAAAAATAGTGGGGCAAAAATATTTACTCTTTAGAATCAAAACACATTATGTTTTACATTAGGTGTACTGATGTAATATTTTTTCGTTTTTAGGTAGATAAACGCTCAGATTAAGAATGATAGATTCAGTAATCCTCTCTTCAGGCAGGTTCAAAAGGTACTTGATATGGTTAAAATAAGAAGGTGAATGAGTAGCACTCAAACGATGCTCATCGTTTGATAAAAAGATAAGCATCGTTTATTGGAAAGATGCGTATCGTTTGCTCAACTCAACCGTATCTTTTTTTGAGAAGAAATATCGGGGAAATTTTTCAACAACGAAGGCACAAAGGCACAGAAAAATACGCATTTAAGATATAGAAAATACTTTTCTTACCAATATGATGAGGCTGTCTCAAAAGCCTTTTTAGGAGGCAAATAACAAAATGCGCAAATTAACGCAACCTTATTGAATTGAAATTCAACAAATAATATTCTACTTTACAAATCTTATTTGCGAAAATTTGTGCTATTCGCGTTATTTGCGTGCTTTTGATACCACTCCCAAAACTTCTTGAGGAATGTATTATTGTTGTTGTTTGTAGGTACGTAAATATTCAGACGGTGATATCCCAAACTCATCGCGAAAGTTTTTAGTAAATCTTTTAGGGGAGTTGAATCCTACTTCATACGCAATTTCAGCAATCTGCAATTGGCTTTTTTCAAGAAGCTGACGTCCACGTTTTAATCGAATTGTGCGGATAAATTCAGCTGGACCTTTACCTGTAATAGCCATTAATTTTTTGTATAGGTGACCACGGCTCAAACCTATAGCTGCTCCGAGTGATTCAACAGAAAATTCGGTATCACTCATATGCTCTTCTACTACCTTGATTGCCTTCTCTATAAGTATCTCATCTAACGAAGTAATAGTAATTTCGGCAGGAGAAATATCCAACTTTTGGGTAAATGCAATATGACTTTTTTCAGTCCATTCTATAAATTTACGAATACGCAGTTGTAGAAGATTGATATTAAATGGTTTGGTTATATAATCATCAGCACCTAATTCCAAACCCTCAATCACATATTCTTCTGCAGTACGTGCTGTCAGCAAAATAACAGGGATATGCGACCAATAAATATTTGTTTTTATCTTTTTACAAAGTTCAGTACCGTTCATAACCGGCATCATTACATCGCTTACAACAATGGTCACATCAAATTTATCAAGTTTTTCCATTGCTTCTTGTCCGTTGTTTGCAGTTATTACGGAGTACTCATCTCCAAGATTATCTGCCATAAACTCGCAAAAATCAATGTTATCATCTACAAATAACAATACTGGTTTATTCTTCGTAATCGTGCCGGGGTTTTCCGTATCTTCGACGGTAACTTCTTCTACTGTTTTTTCTGTATGGAATTTTTCATTTTCGTCAATTTCAACATCTCTGATTGGAAGTTGAAAAGTAAATATACAGCCTTGAGGTACGTTATCAGTGACAGTTATAGTTCCTCCATGAAGATTGATATATCCGTTTGCGATGTGCAAGCCAATTCCACTACCTGTCTTTTCCTGTTTTTGTGGAGCCTGATAGAATCGTTCAAAAACGAGTGCTTTTTCTTCATCACTAATACCTGATCCTGTATCGGACACGCTAACGCAAACATTATTCTCCTGCCTGTTTATATGGATATTGATTGTTCCTCCATCTTGAGTATACTTGAATGCGTTCGAAAGTAAATTGGTAAGCGTTTTTTGTATTTTATCATGATCGAATCGCATTAGCAGATTTTCCATTTCTGTTGACAAAAGGAATTCAATCTTACGTTCATTAGCATAAACGTAAAATGAAACATAAACATCTTTAATGAGATTAACAAAATCACCAGATTTTAAATTTAATGTTTCAGCACCAACATCTAATTTGCGGAAATCAAGCAACGAATTTATCAACGTCAGCAGTTGTTGAGCATTTTTATACATGGTACTCAATTTTTTTCTCATGCTTTCGTTCGTTGCCTCATTCAGTAAAATTTGTAATGGTGTGATGATTAGTGTAAGCGGCGTTCTCAAATCATGGCTAATATTGGTGAAAAACCTTAACTTCATCTCATTAATGTGTATCTCTTTCTCATGATCCATTTGTATACGATGTTGCTCCAATTTGATGCGGTGGCGTTCTTTTGTTTTACGAATAAAAGACATCAATATACTGATAGCAAGAATTGAATATATAATAAATGCCCAGATGGAAAAATAAAAAGGAGGGGTTACGGTTATAAATAATATTGTAGGATCATCACTCCAAATGCCATCACTATTACACGCTTTAATTAAAAGTCGATAACTTCCAGAAGGGAGAGTGGAGATTACGATCTTATTTTCTTGAGTTGGTATCCATTGATTATTAAAACCTTCGATTTGATAAACGTATCTTACTTTATCTGCATTCAACAAATCTCCGGTTGTAAAGTGTAACGAAACAAGTCTATCGTTATATTTGAACCTTAGCTTAGAGGTTAACTCCATTGGGTGTTCAAGTAACTTATGACCATTATAAAATGAATCTACCTGAATATCCTGATTACCCACAGTCAATCCGGTAAATACAACCCTTGCTGCAGGTTGGTCTTTATCAGCCATTTTATTCGGATTGAGAATAGTATATCCATCTACAGTAACCAG
>Ga0302204_1000571_pt1 | contig 11509 bp, 22 predicted proteins | sample II_Fen_E1_2_FD_194578 | JGI IMG/M metagenome (GOLD analysis project Ga0302204, IMG submission 194578) | Peat permafrost microbial communities from Stordalen Mire near Abisko, Sweden - II_Fen_E1_1 | ecosystem: Environmental > Terrestrial > Soil > Wetlands > Permafrost | place: Sweden: Abisko...
GTAATAATTATCACTTGTAATAATAAAAACATAGAATATAATAAAGATCTTATTAAATTTTTCATAATGTTTAGTTTTTAGATAACAAATTAAAATTTCCAAATTCATCAAATGTATTATGTAGTTTCCATATTATATCTGATAATAATAGTATAATTACATATATTGCTATATCTATAAATATAGCAACTGTAAATATTAAAATAGGAGATATATGTGTAATATTACACACAAGACCAGAAAACACAGCTATTACTATTGTAGTAGTTAGAAAAATAAATAACTGTAAAAAGTTTTTATCAGTCATGATGTTTAGTTTTAGATTTACGTTTCTTTTTATTTCTAATAAATGATTGTTTAGCTTTAAGTTTAGATACTTTATCACATTGTTCTTTATAATCTAATTCTTGTTGATATAAAGTTTTAATGTCTTCTTCAATAACTAATCGTTTATAATTAATAACTGCTTTAAATTTAGAATAATCTAACCAATAATGAGGTGAAATATTAAATTTAAAAGAATTAGATTTATCATGTTTCATATTTATAAAATTTAAATACTAGTAATCAAATTAATGATTACTAGTATAAGTTGTAAATTATTGTATACTACTCAACCATTGTTTGGCTTTGTAATAAAAATCACCGTGGTTAGCAAGTTTATCATAAATTTGATTTTTTTCACAATAAGCAATCATACTTTCAATAATATCAATAGGTAAATCATCTTTAACAAAAGAATCTTTAACTTTCTTAATAACAATAGTACTATCATTTTTAACTACTGGTTCAAGACATTCAATCCAAACGGGTAGTCCAGTAATATTATCACCACTCCAATCTTCTTCACCATTATCAACATATTCAATTCTAACATCAGTAATTTTATTACCTTTATTGCTTTTATTATATTGTTCAACATATTTTTCAATAAAAGATTGTGAAGGCGTAGGTAAATTTTTCCAAGTACCATTACTATGATTGATAATAGAAAGTGAAGTATCAGTAGTAGCAATAATTTTTTTGTAATAATCTACTTTTAAAACATGCATTGGTGAATTACTCACAATGGGGTGAGTTGCAATTCTAAAATCTAAATACCAATCATTGTCTTTAATTTCTTCATTTGAAATAATATAAAGATGTTGATATTTATAATAAAGTCTATGGCATGCTAATTTTGCTTTAGCAATATGCATTAAATTTTCATAATCAAGTAATAAATTGCTTTCTTGATTAGTTGGAAGCATAACAACTCTACAATTTTTAAACATAATATTTGTTTTTAAATTAATAATTATTTGTTGATTAGTAGTTATAAGTTAAACCAATAACTTATAACTTAGTGTTTTAAATTTTGTATTTTGAAATATCATCTATTGGTATTTCAACATAATATCCTTCTTTAGTATAATCAGGGTGATTAAAAGACGGAAAATCAATACAACAAGGTAATAAAGGATCACATAAATGAGCTTGTGGATTTATAATACTATATTTAGTTTCTATAAAACCTTCATATTCTCTACCTGAACCATCATTACTTGTGATTTTAAAATAAAACATACAAATTGAAAGCATAATAGTGTTTTTTATTAATTAAGACCATAGGGTTAAGGTTTATTTTTGTTTACATTAAGCCAACAATAAGCTTAACAAGTTGCAAAAAATAATAAAAGCAAAAGTTTGTACCTTAGACAGGAGTTGAACCTGCACAGCCATTTCTGACTGAAGGATTTTAAGTCCTTTGTGTCTACCATTCCACCACTAAGGCATTTTAATTAAAGATTATCTTTGTTTTTATTGTACCATAGATAATCTTGTAAAAATAGTAAAATTAATCCAATTGTTAGAAATAAAACACATAAATATGTACTTATATTACTATTTATTGGATTAAAAGAGAATATTATACCTAGTATAATACATATTTCTCCTGATAAATGTTTTAAATGTTTGATTAGTTTCATATATTATATTTTATTATTTGGTTTGAAAGATTGTAAATAACTTTTTCCTGTGTTAGTGGTGTCTTCATTGTTGTTTGTTTTTAATGTCCAAAAACATGAAGCTACTTTACCACAACCATATTCATAATCACCATTAAAATTTGTAATATAAGACCAATGATTACTTTGTCTTATAATAAAGGATCCTTTGCTATTTTTACCATGCCAATATTTAGAAGATATTGGAAATCCTGCTATTGTGCAGTAAGATTTAGTTTTATTTAAATGTATTTTTCTGGTAAACTCTTCAGTATTGCCATATTTACTTTCAACATAGTATATTCCTTTAGTATTTAAAGTATAATATGTTTCTTTAGTTTTAGGATCTTGTAACTTTAGTAAGTACTTTTGTATCTCATTAAATGGAATTACAATGTCTTTTTGCCTACTTGAATATGAAATATAATCAGCATTTCTTTTAGGAGTTTTACAACCTTTAAAGATTGTTTTGGTGTTATCATAATAATTATATGTTGTATACATAAACAATGTATTTATTTTTTAAATTTTAAAGTGTCATTTAATATATTAGAAGTATAATATATTGGAATTATAATATTAAATTACTGTCACTTTTTAATATTACAATTATGACAATCCTCCTTATTTATCCTTATGTACGTATTACTTCTTGTAATTAATTACAGTTCCTATACATAATTATTGTTTTTAATACAATATGTCTATATTATATTCAGCTAAAAACAAATAAAGCTTTTATGTTTTAGTTATTTCATATATATTAATGTTTTTAATATGTTTAAATTTAGTTAAATATTTTTTAATGATATTATAATTACTTTAAGAGGGATAGTTATTATATGTTGGGGGAGTTGATAATCAAGCACTTAGCTCACATAATTTAGAATGAGTCTAAATAACAATAGTATAACTATCTATTAATCAACTATTTAACTAATTAATTCCTATAAAGTTATAACTTCCTAAGTATTAACAACTTAACTTATATTATTTAGAATTAAACTAAATACTGTCTCTTCTCCTTCTACGCACTTACTTTCTAATACATACTAAAGAAAGTGCGTAAATAACTTCCACCTCTTATAGTGTTACCCTAAATGATGTATGCATTTAGCACGTGGATGGAAGTTAAATACACCTTATATATAGGACAACATAACTTAACTCTTTAAGTTAACTATATAATAAGGTGTATAATATCATAATCTCAATCACTCTATTATGTTAAATAGAATTAATTGTAATTGTTATGTTTAAAAGATACAGCATATTCTAGTCTATAACCAGATCTACTCATACAGTTTATTTCAGTATAAACACAAGAGGAAAATAATAAAACAATAAAGAATAAAATGATAAACTTTTTCATAAGATGTAAAATTAAATTGTTAATATTTCCTTTTGTATGAGTATTTATTAATACTCTATTACAGTAATTTTATCTGTTAATACAACACTACATATTACATCATTAATATCTAAAATAGATAGTAATAATTTATTATATTTAATGTCACAACTAACATAAAATTCTTGATTACCTTGAGAGTTTATATAACTATTTAAAGTTATTTTATCACTATTTTCTTTAAGATCATTAATTCTACCTCTAACTACTTCTACTATTTTTAAGAAGTTAATTACATCTGTAGTATCTGTAGTCTTTAGAGTATATTTCTTTATAACTGTTTCCATTGTATTATATTTTAAATTGTTATTATCATTATGTTAGGATAAAACTTAAAGTCTTTTTACTTTAATCTCTATATAGAGGTTTACATAAATAGACTTTAAGTCTTAATCAAACTCTATCATAGTATTATGTGAAGTTAATACTAAGAGTTTTAATGTAGGTAAGTATATTGAATTGTAAATGTAGTCAAATTAAATGTTAAAATGATAAAACTCTAGGTGAGTAATTAATACTTCTTACCTATAATTTTTAATAGTACCTAGAGTTTTAATGTAAACAAAAATAAACATATTATGAATCATCAACACAATAATCATCTATATTTTATCCTCTATATAGAGGTAATTATATTCTATTCTAAGAGTAAATAGTATTAAAATTAAAAAACAAGAGAGTGTGATTTCTCACACCTCCTTTCACTAGCAATAGTTACTACAATGTTGCAATAACAGTAGCTTTAGATTCCCCTAACTGGTGCAGCATAAAAAATGTTGTACCATCTTCCCCAGTTACATCGGAAATAACTGGTTTGGTAATTTCACTGAATGGTTTTACATTGCTAACTAATCCAATGGATTTGTTTGTATCAGCATTAATCATGATAAGACAGTTACCACTTCCATCCTTTTTAGGAACTTCAATGATGTTGAGATTTTCAATACTGTTCTTTTCTTTAAACTCCTTTACAGTAAATGTACTGTTAAATGTTAAACCTGCCATAATAATAAAATTTAAATAATGAATAAATAAGTGTTAAAAAAAGTGTTAAAATTAAAAATCACCATTTTTAAAAGTGTTAAAATAATTAACAACCCATGGGGATATACCCCAATGGCCAAGAAAGGGGGGAGGTTTTAGGTGCTTATCTTACACTTACCCATCTTTTATAAACTCAAAAAAAAATATTTTTTAAAAATTTTTTATATTATAAATTTCTAATTATCAATAGTTTGACTTAAAAATAAAAAAAAGAAGAGGGGGAGAGGGGGTAGTATTCATTTATATGATATAACTTTAACTTTATTTAACATATTATTTTAATACTACATTTGCATATGTTATTTTTTTTACCTAAATTTGCAACACTAAAAATTAAATATCTACCATTTAAGGAGGTTGAGTTAATAGTAATATTAACAATATGCCCTAAGTAAGGATTAGTAAGATTGGGACACCAGGAGTAGTGTGAAAGTGGTACAGGTAAAGTCCCCATGAGATAACAAGAATGAGAACCAATAATATATAAACGGGTCTTATGAAACACTTAGGGAGTAGAATAGTTTAGGCTAATTAGTTATTATAAGTTTAAGGAAAATATCCGTATATGAAATATAACTGCTAGATCAGAGGAATTGAGTAACCTACTGGTGTAGGTTTCTTTTACTCTTAAATTAAGATAATAATTAATTTAATATTTAACTTAATATATATTTAATTATATAATGAGAATGAGAATACTATGTCAAGCAAGAAAAATAATAATAAAGTAGATTTAAGTATAAAAAGTTTTAAAGGTTTTGCTTTTAAATCTACCAATGAAATAGCAGAAGATTTTAAACAGAGTTTAATAGATAAAACTACAAATTCAGAAAAATACTTTGCTTCTTATTTAATTTCTGTTGGAGTTGATTTTAAATTTCAACAAATAATTTCTATAAGAGATTATAAAACAAAAAAAGAAAAATTTTTTTATATTGTTGATTTTTACATTCCTAAATATAATCTGATTGTAGAGATTGATGGTTTATATCATTTTACTAAAACACAACTAGAAAAAGATATAGTTAGAGAAAATATGTTGAGAAGTAGAGGTTTTAATATTTTAAGATTAACCAATGAAGAAACTTATTCTAACACTACTATAAAGAATATTTGGAATAATAAGTATAGATATAAAAAAGCATTTAAATTTAATAATTAATATATGCAATTAAAGAAGTATAATACTAGAGTATTGAAAAATCAAAGTAAAAAGAATAAGAGTATTAAAGAAGAATCTTATAAAATAGTTATTAAAGATTTAACAGATAATTTTATAGAAGAAATAGAAAAATTTAATTCTAAATTATAAATGTTTAAAAAAAATATTATATATTATAAAACAAAAATATAATCCTTATCCTTTATATTGGTTTGATTTATTAACAGAAAGAAAACTTAAGTATAGAGAAGAAGTATGTATTGATTGTTTAGAATGTTGTAGATATAATTGTAACTACTAAGGAAAAATATTTTGATTGTTATTGTAATCATGTAAATCTAAGTGATAAGAGATGTAGAATATATAGTAATAGAGATTGTAATATATGGTTTCCTATCAGCCAAAAGGAATTAGATTATATGTCTTCTATAAAAGACAATTTTAAATGTAAATATAAATTTATTAAATAATGTTAAAATATTTGTTTATTATATTTTAATTACATATCTTTGTAGTATTAAAATAATAAGGTATGGAAGAAAAAGATTATGTTATTTATGGATTTAAAGATAAAGATAAAATAAGTGTTATACATATAGTACATAATGATTCATACTTAGGTACTAAGAAAGAAAAAGATTTGAATATTAAACCTGATTTTTTTATTAATTAATTTTATATATAATGGCTAAAACAACTCCAAAAGGAATGCCAACTACAGTAGTTAAACCTACAAAGGGTGGTAAGAAAGGTAAGTAATTATCAAACCCTAATTAGAAATAGTTAGGGTTTATTTTTAAATTAATTTTATGTTAGATATTATAAAAAGAAATATAAATAGTAATGAAATAAAGCAAGAAGATTTAATTAATTATATTGTAAAGAATTGTGAGTTATTTAATATTCCTATACAAAAGGAATACATACCAATTATAATTCAGATGTTTCAATCTGATCTTTTTAATCTTAAAGAGGCTTTTTATAGTACACTTGATAAGATGAATATACAGTATAATAAACTTTACTCTTCTAAAGGAGATTTAATAAAAGTAATAATATATGAATAAGTATTGTAATATAAAACCAGATTTATATCCTTACAATGTAATAGTAAGTATAGATCAAACTACTGAAGAATTACATATTAAAGTAAAAAAGTATTTTATTTCTTTTGAAAGTTTTAAATCTTTATTAGGAGAATTTAAGAATAGGTCTGGAGATTGTACATTTAGTAGTGAAGGTAAAGTTGCTATAATAAGATTAACTGCACAAAAGGATAAAATAGATACATTAAGCATTTTAAATCATGAATTATTACATGCTACATTTTTTATTCTTGATGATTTAGGAATTAAATTTAATATAGATAGTTCAGATGAAGCTTATACTTATTTGTTTGGTTTTTTATTTACCAAAAGTTACAAGCAATTAAAAAAATACATAGGTTAAATAATGTTAATATATTTTGATATTAAATATATTTTACATATCTTTGCAACCATAATTAAAAATATATAATATGTTATTTTCAGATATGCCAGATATTCAGTCTATACAAAGTATTAATAACAATACTTATGCTATGGAAGTTATTAATAAATTAGAAGGAATTAAAACAAGATTAAAAGAATTACATTGGAATGTAACTAAAAGAGATTTAGTACAACATAGATTTATAGATGAGGTACTAGATGAAGTTATGTCTTATCAAGATGATATAGCAGAAGATTTACAATCATTTCTAGGAGTAATTCAAATAGGTACATTATCTCCAATCTTACCAGAAGAAAAAGATTTATGTTCAGTATTAAATTGTATAGATAAAATTATAAAAGACTTTGAATTAATTTATAAATCTAATCCTGATTATATAGGAGCAATTAATATTAATGAAGGTGCTGCTACTACTTTTAAAAGATTTATTTGTTTAGCACAACCATTTTGTAAAACTATTTAATATGAATGACATGATAGCAATAGATCCTTTATACATAAGTGATTACTCTTCAGTAAAGAAATTTAAATCTGTTAGAAGAGCTATAAGACATAATAATGTAAATTCATTTGGTACAATTTTACCAAAAAGACCTTTTAATAATAGAAAAAATAAACCTTTAGAGAATAAGAAAAGGTTAATATATTTTAATATTAAAGAGTTAAAAAAAGTAATGTAATATGGAAGAAGATGTAGATTATAATAAAGAACCTGTTTATTATTGTACAAGATGTTTATCTTTATATATAAGAAATATAGGAGATTTAGACTACTGTGAAAAATGTGGTTCTACTTCAATTCAAGAAACTCAGATTGAAGATTGGGAAGAAAAATATAAAAATAAATTTAATAAATCATTTTTAGAAAATTAAAAATTAAAGTAAAATAAAATGGATACAAAAGAATTAAAATTAAGTTACGAGCAATTAGAAGCATTGGCAGGCCAAGCTACAGATCAAAATCAAAAACTTTCTCAACGTGTAAAAGAGTTAGAAAACTTTTCTTTATTTAAAAGATTAGATTATCTTTTTCTTATTGTAAAGATGAGTGATAAGTTTGATAGTGAGCTTGTTAAAAGTGTGGTGAATGAAATAACTTATAATATTGTTGGACCTAAAGAAGATACTACTGATAAAGTTGAAACTACTTCTGACCCTATTATAAAAGATGATACTAGTATTCCTACTAATAACCCTCATATTCCAGATAATTTGCAAGTTAATGCAGTTGTTAATTCTAGTTTAACAACTACAGAAGATGCAGTTGTTAGTGAACCTTTAACAACTAATGCATCCACAGATAATACTATAGTAAGTGCTTCTTGAATTACTAGATTGTTTAATAAAATATTTAAGTAAATAATGAATAAAAATTCCAATATTATAAGAATTCCTTCTACAAAAGAAAGACTTTTTTTGTATTGGTTTGAATTCTTAAAACCTTATAATAAACTTACTTCTACAGAGTGCAAATTAGCTGCTAGATTACTATCAGAAAGATTTGAATTAGAAAAGATTATTAAGGATGATGATTTAGTAGATTCTACTATGCTTAGTAATAGTAAGAAATTTATAGGTGAAGGAGATCTAACGCAATCACATTATTATTTCTTGATGGGGGTTTTAAAAAGAAAAAAGGTTATTGTTAATAATAAGTTTAATAAAAAATTAATACCTAATATTAGTGAAAATTCTAAGGATTTTCAACTTATATTTTATTTTGATTTAAAAGAATGATAACATTTGATAATAGTCAAAAAGAAACCATACAAGAGGCAGCAAAAGAATTAGACATCCCTATAGAGATTATTACTGCAGTGTACTATTCTCAATGGGGATGTATTAAATCTAAAATACAAGAATTAGAGTTATTTAATCCTACACTTACAGAGGAAGAATTTAATAAGATTAAGGGTAGTTTTAATTTACCAAGTATAGGTAAATTGTATCCTAGCTGGAAAACTATCCATGGTCTAAGAGTATTTAAAGAAATAAAAAAGAATAATAAAAAATAATGAAAGATATAGAATTATTAGAAATACAACCTTTATTTTCAGGAGTTATAACTACTGCAGAAAAATATGATACAGACACTACATTTGGAGATTCTGCTATTATAGATGCTAAAAAAATAGATACTTTATCAGAGTATCAAACTGTTACAGCTATAGGTAACTTTGTAACTGCTGTTAAAGTTGGTGATTTAGTAAAGATTAATCCTACAGCATATCAAGATAAGAAGTATAAAAATACTATTAAAGAGGATATGGTTGAAACTTATACTCCAACTGTTAACTATAATTTTAATATAATTGAGGTAAATAGTGCACCTATGTTATATATTCAAGATAGAGATATTGAATTAATAGTACTAAAACATAAAGAAAAAGAAATTGTTAAAAGTAAATCTAAAATAATCACTGAAAAAGATCTTAAAAAACCACTGATTATTAAAGCATAATATATTATGAAATTATTTAAATACGATAATTGGGAATTAAGTATTTCAGAAGAAGCCTTGTGTATCAAGGCTTTTGCTGTTTTATTTAAAAGAGATAGAACTGTTAATAAGGATAGAGCTAAGCAAGAATTAGGATTTATTTATTTTGCTTATGATCCTAGAAGTGATTATATGTATATAGTAGATGAACAAGAAAGAATAGATATTATTAAAGAACAAGAAGGATTAGATTCTAAATGGCATCCAGATAAGTCAGTTTTAGAAGCTATAGAAGTATATAAATCTTTAACTCAAACTACTTCTTCATTGTTATTAGAAGATACTAGATTTGCTATTGCAGGTGTGAGAAAGTTTTTAAGAGATTTAGATTTATCTATAGAAGATGAGAAAGGTAAACCTAAATATACCATTAATACTGTAATATCAGCAATAAATCAAATACCTGATTTATCTGAAAAATTAAGAAAAGCAGAAGAAGCACTTAATAAAGAATTAGAAGAAAATGGTAAAATGAGAGGACAAAAACAAAAGAAACTTTTTGAAGATGGTTTAATGTTAAATAAATAAATATGGAAAAGTCTATTATAGAACTTGCTTTATGTAATTATTATGCTATTACTTTTAAAAAGAATAATGTTACTTTTATAATCACTAAAAATAAAGATATATATAGTTCATTTACATCTTCTATAAAGACTATAAGTTTAACTTTGTGGATGATTTCTAATAGAAGTAAAATAGATTTATTAAGTGTAGAACATACATACAAAGTCAAATCAGACATACAAGATTTAAAAACTAAAAATGAATTATACTCTTCTCTATTAAGTAATATATTTAAGATTATAGAAAATGGTGAATTAAAAAGAATATTAGATAATAATGGTACAAGTGAATAAATATCAAACTAAAATAACAGATGAATTATTAGATTCTTTACCTAAAGAAATATCTGATGAATTTATTGATCTTGTTAATAATGTAGAGTATATAAAGAGGTTTATTTCTCCTATTAGAAAATATGCTAAAGATTTACAAAGAGATGATAAAGAAAAGATTATTGTAGATGTATGTAACCCACATATATTAGAAGATATGGAATACTTTAGACCTACTGGTAACTATTATAGAAAATATGGAGTAATAACTAAATTACGTCCTAATCCTAATCCTAATAGTGATTTTGGTAAATGGCAATTACAAGAGATAGATAGAATATGGCATGGAATGATAAGACCTTCTGATGGGGAATGGATTACAGGACAAATGTATTTTTATCTTAATTACATGCCTATAATACAATCTAAAGTTAGAGAAGGTACCAAAATAGCAGATCGTATTGTAGATTTTCCAGAAGTTTGGGATGGTGTATATTTATGGTTTCATTATATAGATCAAGCTAGAAATGGTGGTATTTATAATGATTTTAAAGGGGGACAGCATGGATTACAAATTGCAGCAAGAGGACGTTCAAAAGCTCATCCATACTCTCAACATGTATATACTCCAGATGGAATAAAAACTTGGGGTAGTATTAAAGTTGGTGATTTATTATTTGGAGATGATGGTAAAACAACAAAAGTAATAGATATTCCATTTGATGATTTTACAGATATATATAAGATAACTACTAGAGATGGTAGAATTGTATATGCATCAGAAGATCACTTGTGGAAAGTATATCAACATGGTTTTAAAGAAAAATATACTATTAAAAGTACTAAAGAGTTATTATGTAATTATAAAGGTACTAGAAAAATATCAGATAGAAATCCTAATGGAGTAGAATTTAAATATGGAATACCCATAAATAATAGTGTAGAATTTTCAATACAATCTACTAAAGTAGATCCTTACACATTTGGATTATTATTAGGAGATGGTAGTTTTAGAGGTAGTGGGGTAAATAATGTATATTTTACTTCTGAAGAATCTGATATGGAAACTTA
>Ga0302204_1000572_pt1 | contig 11507 bp, 7 predicted proteins | sample II_Fen_E1_2_FD_194578 | JGI IMG/M metagenome (GOLD analysis project Ga0302204, IMG submission 194578) | Peat permafrost microbial communities from Stordalen Mire near Abisko, Sweden - II_Fen_E1_1 | ecosystem: Environmental > Terrestrial > Soil > Wetlands > Permafrost | place: Sweden: Abisko...
TTGGTAGACATTGGGAGTTAACCCCTATATACCCTATAAAGATAAACAAAAAACCGCAAACCAAAAAACTTTCAAAGAACTATTATTCAATATATTAGACTAAATCCTTAACTTAACGACATTGAATTACATTTTGTAAATTAAATCTGGAAATGCACTTTTAATCCCCTTCAGAGGGTTTGGTGGTCTAAATTAAAGAATGAACCTGAAATTTACAGAATTACTTATCAGAAATAATACCTGCAAATATAAAATAATAAAAGGAAATTGTATTCAATAAAAAAATAGATTAAGTTTGTCTGCAACTTTATTATATATTTACCAATTTAAATTTTTAATCAAAATCAGATTATAAATTCAATTATGCCTCGATTAAATTTTGATTTTTATAAACAGGATGCACTTACGGTTGCACAAAAGCTGTTGGGTAAAATTATGGTAAGACGTAGGGAAGATGGTACCGAAAGCCGGCATATCATTACCGAGACAGAAGCTTACCTGGGAGAAGAAGACCTGGCTTGCCATGCCAGTAAAGGACGGACAAAACGAACGGAAATAATGTATTCGGAAGGAGGCCATGTATATGTATACCTTATTTACGGAATGTATTGGATGTTAAACGTGGTAACAGGAATTGAAGATAATCCACAGGCTGTGCTAATCAGAGGCATTGATACAATTGTGGGATCAGGGAAAGTCGGTCGGGAATTGAAAATGGATAAAAGTTTTTATGGTGAAAACCTGGTACTCTCCGACAGGATCTGGATAGAGGATGCACCGGAAGCTCTTAATTTCAAAACGGCTCCCCGTGTAGGGATAGATTACGCCGGGGATGAGTGGAAAACTAAGCTCTGGCGATTTATTCTGGACAACCCGGGTTGAAAGATAAAATGCATATCCACAATACAGGGCTCATTCAGAATCTACCATCCGAAATCCAGTTACTATTAATAACCACATTCGCGGGGAAACGGTATCAGTGTACCCTTTTAATGAAACAAACCGAAAACATTTACTATTTATTCATTTACTATTTACTATTTGTCCCGTATACCGTTTGTTTCATCCCGTTTTTGCTCCATCAGCTGACTGATAAGGGGCTCTTATCGAATATATATTTTATATCAAGTAGTTCGATACGGATATTCAGCAACTACATAACAGTTATTCCCCACTCAAATATCGGTCGATATCACTATCTGCTTAATATTAAGAACCAAAAGAAAGGCTAACCCGGAGTTCAATTTAAGTGAATTAATATAATAAACATGAATAATCAAAAAGGGAAAGAACATATATTTTTCTCCTTATGTTTAATGGTTCTAAATAAAGTGTTCAACCACTTTTTAATCAATTAGTATTAATTTAAATTTAGAATCATCATGAAAAAATTATTTTTAATTCTTGTAATTGGATTATCCTGGAGCCAGTTGTGGTCGCAGGATATGGATCAAACATCAAAACAGACTAATTCAACGGAAGATCGTAATTTTCGAATACCCTTAATTGGCGAAAAAGCACCGTCTTTCACAGCAGAATCGACGAATGGCACTATTAATTTTCCAGATGATTACGGTCATAACTGGAAAATTTTATTTAGTCACCCGAAGGATTTTACACCGGTTTGTTCAACAGAGATTATGGAACTTGCACATTTGCAGACTCAGTTTGAAAAATTAGGGGTGAAACTGGTGGTTATATCAACCGATCGGTTGGAGACACATGTTCAATGGAAAAAGGCGTTAGAAGGGCTAAAACTGGATAATCGGGATATGGAAAAGATAAAATTTCCTCTGGTGGATGATGAAAACATAGCCGTCTCTAAACTTTATGGAATGATCCATTCAGAATCGAACACCACCAAAAGTGTCAGGGGGGTATTCATTATTGATCCGAATAACATCATTCAGGCTATTTATTTTTATCCAATGAATGTGGGAAGAAGTACTGATGAACTGCTCAGAATGGTTAGTGCACTTCAAATTTCTGCGAAAGAAAAGGTTTTAACGCCCGTCAACTGGAAAGAAGGCAAAGACGTATTGGTTAGAACACCACCTAAATCGGAGGGTGCGAATTCAAATGAAATAGCAGGATATTACAATCCTGCCTGGTTTTTATGGTACAAGAAATCTAACTGATACACGATAATTTCATCTGTAAACATACGATTCTTACTATCAACATTATACGTCTAACAGTTCCGAAATAATCCGGAACTGTTTTTATTTAAACAAACCCGTGTAATCTTATCTTGCAAACGATTGCAAAAAATACAGGCAATACATTCTGATCAAGTGCATCCATTTGATGATATAAATGTTATTTTTGTAGTTAAATTATTGAAATACATATTTAGCTGCTAAATTGAACAAGATATTATTTTTTATTCTTAAACAGAATAGAATGATATTGTGTCAGGATACTTATAAAATTAATTCAGAACAGTCATGCTTAAAAAAACCTTCCTTCTCATTTTTACTTTTGCAACAATGACTTTAAGTGCCCAGATCGAACGTGTTGAACCTGCCTTTTGGTGGGTTGGGATGAAGAATCCGCAGTTACAACTATTAATCCACGGTACTGAAATTTGCAACCGGAAGGTGCAAATTGATTATCCGGGAGTTAATCTATTAAAAGTCAACCGAGCCTGTAGTCCAAACTATCTGTTTGTAACGCTGGAGTTGGAATCAGGAACAGTAAAAGCAGGAAAGTTTACAATACAATTGACTCAACCGGATAAACCGGCCCTCCCTATACCTTATGAACTGAAAGACCGTCAGCCTGAATCGGCTCACCGCGAAGGATTTACTAGTGCAGATGTAATGTACCTGATCATGCCCGACAGATTTGCCAATGGAGATCCGTCGAACGACAATGTGGCTTCCTTACCCGATAAAGCTGACAGAGCTAGGAGTATTGGCCGTCATGGTGGTGATATAAAAGGCATTCAGGATCATCTGGATTACATCAAAGAACTTGGTGCCACAGCGATTTGGTGCACTCCTGTACAGGAAAACAACTACGAAAGAGCCTCATACCACGGGTATGCCATCAGCGATTATTATAAAGTCGATCCACGATTCGGAAGCAATGAAAAATATGTAGATTTCGTATCCGCCGCTCACAAAAAAGGGCTAAAAGTGATTATGGATATGGTTTCCAATCATTGTGGCATATGGAACTGGTGGATGAGCGATTTACCCTTTGAGGACTGGATTCATCAGTGGCCTGCCTATACACAGACCAATTATAAATTCAATACTCTCAAGGATATGCATGCTGCGAACATTGATAAGAAATTGTTTATTGATGGTTGGTTTGATACAACTATGCCGGATATGAACCAACAGAACAGCTATTTCTGGACCTACTTTATTCAAAATTCCATTTGGTGGATCGAATATGCCAATCTGAACGGGATACGTATGGATACCTATCAATATAACGATAAGGATGCAATGGCAGCGTGGGCGAAAGCAATTACGGATGAATATCCCCTTTTCAACATTGTCGGGGAAACCGGAATGAAAAGTTCACAGGATATAGCTTTCTGGCAAAAGGATGCTATCAATGCGTTGAAATATAATTCTCAATTACCCACCGTGATGGATTTTATTCTCCAGAATACGCTTGCTGTATGCTTCAACGAACACGGCAAGACATGGGAAGATGTGGGTATGAATAGAATATACAATACCCTGGCTGACGATTATCTCTACGCCAATATCAACAACCTGTTGATATTTATTGAAAACCACGATACACAACGGTTCAATTATTTAACCAAAGGGAATATCGATAAATTCAAAATGGCCATGTCCTTTCTTATGACTACCCGGGGTATCCCCCAGATATATTATGGATCGGAAATTGGCATGACAGGAAATAAAGATAAAGGGGATGGTGATATACGACGGGACTTTCCGGGAGGTTGGAAAGGTGATTCCATCAATGCTTTTTCTGCTAAAGGCCGAACATTGGAACAAAATGAGTATTTCAACTATCTTTCTAAACTGCTCAACTGGCGTAAAAGTAAACCGGTCATTCACTCCGGCCTGTTAACCCAATATGCACCCGATAACGATGTATATGTTTATTTCAGGCACAACGAAAAAGAGAATATTATGGTCGTTCTGAATAACAATGAGACCGAACAGACACTAAAAACCGATCGTTTTGAAGAAAGTCTGAATGATAAATTGATTGGGATCGACGTTATGACCGGTAAAAAATACGACCTGACAACATCGATCATTTTACCCAAAGGCACTGCACTTATTCTGGAAATACAATAATACAATTATGAAATTGAATCTCAATTCAGTGAATTAAAACACAGTATTACCAAAAAGAGATGGTTTCAATCATGAAACCATCTCTTTTTGGTAATAAGCCTATTATCAGGTCTCAATTATCAATTTGCTTTTCACAAACAACTTTATTACCGACTACCAAACTCATTTCTCATTTCTCATTCCTCATTCCTTCTTTAGGCTTCCCCACCTCCAAATCCCATAGGAACCGGTGGTACAAAGCCATTATCAGAAATCTTTATCTTCCCGTTTTGTTGTTCAAACTTGGCGATATTTTCCTGGAGTGCAAACAGCAATCTCTTGGTGTGTTCGGGAGTAAGAATAATACGTGACTTTACATTTGCTTTTGGTGTACCTGGCATAATACGGATAAAATCGAGAACAAACTCTGAATTTGAATGCGATATAATAGCCAGATTGGAATAAATACCTTCTGCTATTTCAGGTGACAGTTCAATGTTTAATTGATTTTCTTGATTTTCCATTTTATTAGGATTGATTTATTTTTTAAAACCTCAGTGTTTAATTTTTTAACGAATACAAAGGTAAGAATTATTCTTGTATTTCGATTTAACATTATTCTAATTATTTCTGTTGAATTTGAATGTAAAAACAATATTCACGCTTCGTATAAAGTTAGATTTCATATCAATAAGCCATTTTAGGCCAGGTAAACAAATACGTTATTAGAAGCTGCTTTATAAGCATAACTTTATTTGTGCGGTTTCTTTAACATGCTCTATAAACTTAAATACCTGTGAATGATACAACTTATTTCAAGAGTTTTGTAACTTTTGCCATTGGATGAGTTCCTACTTTTGTATATTATAAAAAAGCAAATTTTATTGCAACAAAAATAAAACAATACGCAGATGAAAACGATTAAAAGTATTTCTATAATTTTTCTCTTTTTATTGACAATGGTTGCGAGTACTACACCGACATATGCACGCGTCAGAGTAGGTATAAGTTTAAGGGTACGACTCGCCCCACCTCCCCTACCCGATTATTATCAACCTGAATGTCCCGTTGATGGGTATATCTGGACTCCGGGTTATTGGGCATACAGCAGATTTTACAGCGAATATTACTGGGTTCCGGGCGAATGGGTAGAACCACCTGAATACGGTTATTTATGGACTCCCAGTTATTGGGGTTACAGTGGCGGCTATTATGGTTTTCACAATGGGTATTGGGGACGAAACGTCGGATACTACGGCGGAGTAAACTACGGATATGGATATGGTGGTTCAGGCTATTATGGCGGCCGATGGAGCGGACATCACTTCATGTATAATACCGCAGCCTTGCGTGTGAACCGGAATATTGTACACAACACCTATTCCGACCGGAGATTTATCCCTACACAAAGATCAAACAACCGTTCCAGCTATAACGGACCGGGCGGAGTACGCACCATGCCGAATTCAAGGGAGAGAACTGCTATGCTGTCCAGACAAAGACGACCTACTGCCGTTCAAAATTCTCACCAGCAAGCTGCCAGTAAAAACAGAAGTCAGTTTCAATCTGTAAATAAAGGTCGTCCTGCAATGACTTCCGTAAACCGGTCAGGCAGGAATGCCAATCCACAGGCAATCCGTCAACAGCAGAACCGTCAGCAACAAGCAGGTCAGCAACGACAACAACAGAACAAACAGCAACAGGTCCGTCAACAACAGAACCGCCAGCAACAAGCCGATCAGCAACGTCAACAACAGAACCGCCAGCAACAGGTCCGTCAACAGCAACAACAGCAAAGACAACAACAGGCCGGTCAGCAAAGACAACAACAGAACAAACAGCAACAGGTTCGTCAACAACAGAACCGCCAGCAACAGGCCACTCAGCAACGTCAACAACAGAACCGACAACAACAAGCCGGTCAGCAACGTCAACAACAGAACCGACAACAACAAGCCGGTCAGCAACGTCAACAACAGCAAAGACAGCAACAGGCCACTCAGCAACGTCAACAACAGCAAAAACAGCAAGCCAGTCAGCAACGACAACAACAAAATAATCAGCAACAGGCCCGTCAACAGCAACAACAGCAAAGACAGCAGCAAAATAATCAACAGCAACAGGCCCGTCAACAACAGCAACAGCAGCAAAGACAACAACAAAATAATCAGCAGCAACAGCAAAGACAACAACAGCAACAGCAGCAAAGACAACAACAAAATAATCAGCAGCAACAGCAAAGACAACAACAGCAAAGACAACAACAAAATAATCAACAACAACAGCAAAGACAGCAACAGGCCGGTCAGCAAAGACAACAACAACAACAACAAAGACAACAGGCACCCCAGCAACGTCAACAGGATAACAGAAACCAGGGACGTTAAGTACGTTGATTGATATTGTAAAGATTCAATTTTGCAAATACACAAAAAATGGATAATGGTAAAATACTACCGTTATCCATTTTTTATTTTAGCATCCGGATTGAAACCGAATATAGTGTATAAGTCTTATTTTAAAATTGACAGATCTGCAAATCTCACAGCTTTCTTTCCATCCAGATTGTGCAGGCATAATGCACTGAATTCCCCAATGCTTTTTTTAAATGTGTAAAGCCGTTTAGAATGTACAGGGAGACTGCTTTGCCCAAAGCAGGAAAGCTTTCAAGGTAGAGATGCGTATATCCCATTTCTTTGGCCCTTTCTATGCTCTTTTGCATTAATGCGTTTCCGATTCCTTTACCTCTCGACTCTGCCGAAAGATACAATTTCACCAGTTCGGCATATCCTTCCGGAAGTCCTTGGGTTGGATAGATACCGCAGCCTCCAAGTATCACATTGTTTTCTTCAGCAATCCAGTACACCGAACCGGGCGTCTGAAACAGCTCATACAATGCATCCGTCGTAGGGTCGGTATATACCGTTCCGGGGATATCAATTCCAAACTCTTCGAATACTTTCTTTATTAATCGGGAAAGTTCTTCATTATCCCTTTTTTCTATTGGCCGGTAAACGATACTCATGGTGGTTGGTTTAGTGTATTAATTTAAAATATCAGTTGAAGAATCGGGTTCTTACTATTCCGGATCCAGTCATTCATTTATTAATCATGAAGGTTTTTCTTGTGAATTCAGTACTTTATCAGGTGAAATCGGTCCAGCATTTTATAACTTTGATCCTTAGAATTGTTATCTTGCAGGTGTGGTTTGTTATCTTGAACATTCATTATATTATATTAAAGGTGCGAAATATAAGTTAACATATTCATTGTATTATCTTCACAGTGCGTTATAGAATCTTCACAGTGTAATCTATATTTTTAACTATGCGTTATATAATCTTCACTATGCGTTATATTATATTCACTATGCGTTATATAATATTCACTATGCGTTAACTTATCTCCTTTATGCGTCCACTAATAGGTTCACTGCGTCGATAAATGATCCTTCTGCTTTAACTAAAATTTAAACTCTTTCGACAAATACTTCCCGAATGCTGTACTATTTTAGGTCTACCCGGACTGATATATGAACTACATATCATGATATTCCAACGGTGATGATTATTAAGCTTTATAGCACCAACATGGAGGATCAACTGGTTTACCCGACAAGTACCGGAACGACGCTTTCGGATAGTGATTTGAATAAAACAGGCTGAAGCTTCTCCTTTATTAAACGAATGGGAAAACTTATTTAATGACAAAAGTCGATGGCAATACCAGCAACTGGTACTGAATGGTTTTAGCCAACCGGTAATCTCCCACCGCATTGGGATGCAGCCGGTCAGTATCCTTGTCATGAAAATATTGTACCTGTGCATCAGCCAGCGGAAACAAGCCGCTTACCGAATACAGGTCAATGAGCGGAACCGCCCAATACAATGCTGCTTGCTTTAACCCATTAATATATGCGTCGATATACAAACCCTTGGCGTTAGCATAATTTTCATCCGGTTGCACATTGTTCGCGCCAAACTGAGCAAATCCCCTGTGGATAGGAGTCATAATGACGATTTGCTGTTGTGGAAAATTGTTCTTCAGGTACGACATGACTTTATTGATGCGTCCGCAAAAGGTAGAGTCATTCAGGATCGGTGTCCGGTACTTGCGAGTCACCTGATTTCCATTCACGTTGGTTTGCTTCGTGGTTTCACTAAAGAACTTACCGATCGGGATACCCTGGTTATAATCGTTTGTTCCTGCAAAAATCAGTATTGCATCAACAGCTGTGCCTTTTTCTTTATGCAGCTTCTGAGCCTGCCCGTAAATACCATCCCACTGATGACCGTTGATACCATAGACAAAAGGCTGTATCCCGAGCAATTCGCCGAGGTATTCCCAGTAAACACAGGTAGTACCTACACGGTGCGGGTCGGTCATTGAGTCCCCCAGAAAAGCCACCCGTTTACCATGCCACTGGGAGTCGGGCGATTTGTCACCGGCTGCTATTTTAACTTTGGGAGCATCTTTTGCCACATTCGGTTGGGCATATCCGGTAAAACCAATTGCCAGCATAAGTACGAACGAAGTTACATGTATTCTTTTCATATAGTGATGTATAAGTAGTTGCAAAAGTAGGATTTTTCAGTTATAACCTGCGCTAGAACTGAAATATAATAAACAGAGTGACTTCTGAAGTCAGAAATTGTATCCAGATGACATTTAAAACAATCCTCTTATTTATGATGTAAAAAATAAAGGTTAACCATTATTCTTTCATAATTAGCTGAATGGCATCCATCCTTACCCGTGCATTTTTAATGAGTGTTGCCAGTGTTACCTGTTCAGTAATCGCGATCTGAATTTCTTCGGGCCTAATGTTACTATTCTTTTTCTTTAATAATTTCAGCCTGTCTATTTCATGATTTAGTGTGAGGTTCATGCGCTTCAATCCCTTTGCTATTTCTTTTACACTCTGCTCTTCAGCAATCTTTGTGGCCGCAGAAATCATATCAGGCAGGATTCTATCTACAAATGTCTCACTATCCAACAACTCATCAATAGAACCTGGAATCAGTTTTTTGATGAATGTTTCAGCAGTATATTTGTCCGTCACATCTTTGCCGGTATGATCCACTACAATCCGTAGCGGCGTATTGGGAAGGAAACGGTCAATATAGATGCTTCGTTCGCTTGTTGTTTCCAGAACAAAAAGAATTTCAAGCAGAATACCCGGACTGTTGGTGCCCCGCAGTACTCCAAAGCCTGCAGTTCCGGTTTCTGAGCTTAACACCATATCAATGGAACCTGTTGCCATGGGATGATCCCAACTCAGGAAACTGATATCGTCTCTGCTGAGTGCACGTTTTCTATCGAACGTAACAGGTATGCCTTCACGCGGGATAGAAGGAAACACCCCTGCGATTTCAGAAGCCGGTTGCAAAAAGTAGGTTCGTGGAGCAAGGTCTTCCATTTCTACCTCAAAATGGGAAAAGACTTTCGTCATATACATCTCGAGGCTTCTGTCGCTGTCTTCTGCCTGTATTTGTTCCACCAGTTTATTAGCGATCTTAGGACGAAATGAATTCATTTCAAGTAACCGGTCACGCCCGTCGGCAAGTCTTTCCTGAAGTTTCTTTTTGAAGGTGGAAGTATCGCTGATCAATGTTTCGAGCTCCGGGCAAGCCTCTGCAACTAAGTGAGACCTTGTAACTGTAATCAATCGATCACTAAATAATTTAAATATTTCATTTCCGCCCTCCAGGTTTTCTTCAAAAGCATTCAGGCCTTCATGAAACCACCTGACTAGCATATGTTGGGGGCTGTTGACCAGGTACGGAACATGGACATGGATATCTTCCGTTTGACCAATCCTATCCAGGCGCCCGATACGCTGCTCCAGCAATTCAGGATGAAGCGGCAAGTCAAACAGAATGAGGTGATGGGCGAATTGAAAATTCCGTCCCTCGCTGCCTATTTCAGAACAAAGGAGGATTTGGGCACCTTCCGGCTCGGAGAACCATGCCGCGTTTCGGTCACGCTGTACAATGGTGAAATCTTCGTGAAAGACGCCGGCTTTTACATTCATACGCTTGGCAAGGACTTCTTCCAGTGCCAGGACCTTTTCCTTACTCTTGCAGATAAGCAGTATTTTTTCCGGATACAGCTTCTTCATTGCAGTTAACAGCCACTGAACGCGAGGGTCTTCAGCAAACCAGTAGTGTTGTCCTTCCTGATTATTATCAGGCTCCGTATCCCCGGTAAACTCATTCGTAAGCCGCTTCATCCACAGGGCAGGATTGCTTGGTGCTGTCAGGGGAATCAAATGTACCTTTCGGATTGGAAATCCGCTCATAGCCGATCGGGTATTCCGGAATAACACGCGACCCGGCCCATGCTGGTCGAGTAAATCTTCAATAAGTTTATCCCTCGCAGCATCTCCTCCTCCAGTGACAGATTGCATTCTTTCCTTGGAAAAAATGGAGGTTAATAATTTTGTATCCTTAGCAAGCAATGCTTTTCCCAGGTACAGCTTTTCGACAATATTGGCTATATTTTCGGGGTCGGACGACTCATTTATGAAATCATCGTAATTCGCATACCTGTTTGGGTCGAGTAATCGAAGTCGTGCGAAATGACTTTCTTCTCCTAACTGTTCCGGAGTAGCGGTGAGGAGCAGTAAACCTTTAGCCACCTGACTCAACAGTTCCACAACGCCATATTCAGGACTCACTTTGTCAACCGACCATTCCAGATGATGCGCTTCATCCACAACAAGCATATCCCATCCTGATGCAATGGCCTGACGTGTTCTCTTGGCAGAGCCCGCCAGAAATTCAGTACTGCAAAGAATAAGTTGATTGTCAAGAAAAGGGTTACCATCCGGAGCACTTCCATCCAGGGAAGCACAGCGTTCTTCATCAAAAATACTAAACCACAGGTTAAACCGGCGCAGGACTTCAACAAACCATTGATGAACCAATGACTCAGGAACTAGAATAATCACCCTCGAAATACGTCCGCTTAACAACAAGCGATGAACGATTAAGCATGCTTCAATGGTTTTTCCAAGACCGACCTGATCGGAAAGCAAGACCCGTGGAGCATACCGCGAACTCACTTCATGAGCTATATAAAGTTGGTGAGGGATAAGATCTATCCTTCCACCCACGAATCCATTCACTGCCGACAATCTTCGTTTGTAATCATATTGAAGCGTTTCCCTGCGCAAGGCAAAAGTCTGTGGAGAATCAACATCACCCATAAAAAGCCGGTCGTCGACACCAT
>Ga0302204_1000575_pt1 | contig 11432 bp, 5 predicted proteins | sample II_Fen_E1_2_FD_194578 | JGI IMG/M metagenome (GOLD analysis project Ga0302204, IMG submission 194578) | Peat permafrost microbial communities from Stordalen Mire near Abisko, Sweden - II_Fen_E1_1 | ecosystem: Environmental > Terrestrial > Soil > Wetlands > Permafrost | place: Sweden: Abisko...
TAAAATATTCCGTACCTAACTTTTGCCCGCCGGCATCATACAGGTTTTTGATTTGGTTTCCATTCTTAAACTGGATTACATCCGGCAAATTTAATACATTATATTTAATAGTGTATATATCACGATCCAAATCTTTTGTCATGTTACCGTTGACATCGTATGCAAACTCGCCCGATGTAACCTTTGAAATGTCCTGATACTCTTTTGTATCATTAAGACCCTGTGTGCTTTGTTTATCAGTTATCCAGTCAATCTGGTTGCTTTTTTCTCCATTGGTATAATGCAGAGTCAGGTCATCCACCAGTTTGTTGTTACTTTTACGTTGCAAGGTGAGGATATTTCCCATTTTGTCATACGTATAGCTTTCGTCAAAACTTCCACTGGGCTGTAATGAAGTTCCCTGCTTAAATATTGCAGAATTTAGCCGGTTCAAGTCATCATAATCGTATGAATACCCTTTTGTTACACCATTATATGTCCAGGAACTATACGCGATATTCCCATTATAACATGCCGTAGTACCGGTTGGTAAATCCTTATTATAACTCAGGTTCTCTTCAAAAGTGCCACTTTTAATTTTAGTTGCCCAATTACGTATATTATATATGATTTGCCCGGCATCTGATCCATTGTGACGAAACTTACCTGTCAAACGTCCAAGTTCGTCATACTTATTGGAAGCAAGCGTTACCGGAGTAGCTCCATTCAGACTATAACTGGTACTTAATGGGCGTTGCGCATGGTCGTAGGAATATGTATACAACTCTGTGATTTCCGTCAAGGTAGATATTTTATGCTTTTTAAGGGTTTTAATTACCTTATTTGTAAAATCATATTGAGAATACGTCAGATCATATCCACCCAGATGGTTGGTCGAACGGGTTTGTACAATATTTCCATTATCATCATAATACATGACTGAGACAAGATAGTTTGAACCCGTTCCATCAAGAATATAAGTTCGCATTCCGGTTGGTAAACCAGTACCATCAGACCACTTTGCAGTATATCCGTTTTGTTCCTGACTTTTGTCGTAAATCAGATTGTCACCACTGGGTATAAAATTATAATTGTCGAAGTAATTTACAACCAGTGGTATTATATCACCTGCAAAAGAATTGCAGGTATATCCTGTATTAGTAAGTTGGTTGGTTGTCCCCACCGATTCAATAATGACATTGTTGTGAATGAAGTCTTTCTCCGATTGAATGATCGAACGGTTAATTAAACCGGTGTAAAGAACTCTTCCCAATGCATCATATTTTGTAACAGTCCACTGTTCTTTGGGCTTTTTAACTGCATCAATTGCATGCTGGTTGCCATCCTGAGTCAATATTAACCTGTTGGCTTTATCATATACCATATTCACCGGATCGCATCCCGGCAAACGTTTATATATACAATTTCCACGTTCATCGTATTTATACAGGTAACAATATTGTTTTAAAGTTATATTTTCATCACTTAAGTCCGAAGTTAGTTCATTCACAGCTCTAGGTGGAATTACATAACAAAGCTGATCCAGATCGTTATACACGTAATAGGTTTGTACATCTGTACTGCTTTGTTTCATGATTATCCGACCCTGTTTATCTTTGTAGACAGTCGCAGTTTTAACATCTTCGTCGGTGGTAATAGTTTTATACAAAGTGTTGGTCGCATAATTAACCCCCTTTACTAACTGGTAGCCATTGCTTGCAAAAAAGTTCGCAATTGAACCATCGTTGTTTTGATAGTCTACCGTTGTTGGATGCAGATCCCAGTCCGCTCCTGCACCTTTTTGTCCAAGCTCACGGTTTAATGGTGAAGTTTCCAAAAGTGTTTCAACAAAAGGTCGGGAATCAGAATTATATAAACTATTTGCTGTACCGTTCAAAATAGATGCATCTACATATTGCCCGAAATTTCCTCCAACATTAGTTGGCAAATGGTTCATCCATTCACGTCCAAATCCATCATATTCTTTCCATGATATCAAATCGCTTCCGGTGGGTGTTACCCCCTTTTGGACTGTCTGCGTTGGTCGGTCCAGTCCATCTAAGTACTGGATGGTGTTTATGACCGGAGAGTTATCCTGAGGTAATAAGTAGATTGAAGTTGAAATATAGTTTTGACCCGATGTAGGTGCTGCCGGTATATTAATGCTACCTACTGCAACAGGAATAAGCGGGGAAATACTGTTGTAAGCACCGATTTTAGCATCGAAATTACCCGACGATCCCACCGCATGGAAACCTGTTTTTAAAATCACTTGCTGAGTGGCGGTTACAATTACACTTGTTGACGGAGTAGGTTGTTCCAATATGATAATTCCCTGTGCTGATAACGTCTGTTGTGCTGTCACAATGATTAGCACCCCAAATAACCATTTTGTCAATTTGCAAGATAATATAACTCTAAACCTTTTCATTTGTATTCTTGATTTATACATAGCTTATTATGTAAAATTTGTAAGTGCTTATTGTTTATAATGATAATCAAAAGTCTTAATCAAATTGGATGTGTTGTCCCTGATATTCTTTAATAAATTAAACGAATCGTAATTATAGTAAGTAACGACTCCATTTGGATTTGTTTCTGTTGACATTCCAATCATAGGATTATAAGTGTAGGTCGTAATTAACACCGGCAGATTCTTAAAGTAGGTTGTCAGCAGATTCCTGATGGAAGACACAGCAGGAGCGCTATTGGTGGCAAGACTTGCTATTTGAGTGTCATCATATCCCAATGCTTTTTTCACATCTGCATACGTTGCATTTTTAATTTCTGCTATTGGGTATTCGTAATTATAACTCCAGATATAAGTAGTGAAAATCTCATTAGATTTTGCCTGGATCACATTGTCCTTAGCATCGTATAACACATCACTAATCACCGTGTAAGGAATGCCCCCAAAATTTGATTGGTTAAAAGTTGTGACCTTAATATTGGTACTACCGGTTGGATTGTATACCCATTCTTTGTTCCATATTTCGGAGTTGTCATTTTTTAGTTGCTTTTGGTTTAAAAGTAAATCGTACAGGTTTTTAGTTTTCATACTTTGCACCAATGTATTTGGATTGGCGACATCATTTGGATAGACTGAATTTGTGGTAATTTTAACACCATCACTTCTTACATTGGATTCGGATATGGACTGACCGAGACCGTTATAACTCATTTGTTTTTGAGTTAAGACAGGAGATCCGGATGGAGAATAAAGGTATTCCGTTGAATTGGTAAGTGTATACCAGCGGGTTTGCAAAGGGTAATAACTTACATTCCATCGGTTATAAAATTTATAATAATTTCCTGAATTACATATGTCCGGTCCGATATATTTATCTAATACAGTAACTCCATAAGCATACTTATTCTCAATTGAACCATAGGTATTGATCGTTTTCATGACTAACTCATTTTTACTGTTTCTTGTTTGAATACTATCTTCCAGACCATTGTCTTCATAAGGGAGATCAGGAGTTCCTAACTCGGCTTTCCCCGGAGTTGAAGGTGTATTTCTATAATAATAAATAGTTTTACCATTGGTATTCTTTAGAAAATCAACATCCGATACTTCCACCCTGCTATACCCAACCATTGCTCCGTTGGCATCAGAAGACAATGGTGTATAACTATTTGATGAGATGGCAAATGTATAAGCACCTTCAAATATAGTATAAGGTTGACCCTCTGATTTATTAATCACAGGATTAAAAGAATAAAATCTAAGTGGTGACATTAACTTTCCCGATGTAGTTCCATCAGTGTTTACATAGCTATAATTTCTTTTAAGAGCTAATGTTTTATCTGGATTATATGTTTCCTGGGATGCAATCCGAACCCCTCCCCCGACCGATTTATAGGAAGGTATTGTTACATTCGGGTCAAATACGGAACAACTGACACTTACACTGCCATTTCCAGGCATGCCATTGTGGCAAGGTACGTCTGCTCCAAGCGAACATTCAAAATAATATTTATCAGTAGGACTAAATTTATACGTGATTTTACTAACATTTAAAGTATCTGGGTGTCCAATTGCAAAAGTAGTATAATTAAGAACTTTCCATGTTTCAACAACGGTATTGTTACCGCTTGCATCAATTCTTTTTAAACTTATATACGCTTTTCCATATTTACTATTTTCATGAGCTGCATTAAAATCTGGAGCTGAAGCAAATATTATATTAAACGCACATTTGAAATTAATTAATATTAAAGTTCCATCTTTTCTGGGATAAAAAATATCACTTGTTTTTATAGCCTCTCCTTCAATTCCACAAGTTTTATAATCATGAACCTCTATATATTTGTATAAGTTGATTCCTTGAGTACGATTTATATCAGCAGCTGAAAATATCGGATAATTTGAAAATTCGTTAGGTTCGTAGTTAAGTTGTAAATATCCTCCAGAAGGATAGGTGATTTTATTAATCAGTCCGGAAGTAGCATATGTTGGGTCCATTCCGCGATTGGCATTACCCTTATTGTAAAAATCACTGACTACTTCCAATGGATAATTATTGTTGGAAATTAATCCTAATACAACAGCTTCTGGTAATTTTGGAAGTACCCCTGTATTAGAAACCTGACCGTTATAGTAACCCCAAAAATCTACTGCATAAGACTGCTTAGAGGGTAAAGGATTCGTCTCGTTATATTGAAATTGGTAAGGTGGTTTACTCAAATCTTCTGCCCCGGAGGAAGTATAACCAATTTCCTTTATTGATATCAATTTGAGTCGCGCACAATCATAACTTAGGACTCCATTTGGGCAAATCCCATTGAAATAATCATAGTTAAATTTAAACATTTTAATCTTTTTGTGCTGAATCTTATCCCAAATATGAATTGCGTTTAATCTTTTAGGGATTCCATTTGTTACCCCTTCCTTTAAATCATATCTTTCAGCCTTTGTTGTTGATAATTCAAATACAATCTGTTCATTATCGGTATCAATTAAAGAGAGTTTCTTTGAGTAATTGATTACTTGTGAATTAGAAGTATTAGTCGAATAATTAATATCGGATACCAGATAATTCCTGTTATAAGTTTGTGATTGAGAACTTGTATATGAATTGTCATCGGTATAAGTAAAATTAATTTGTTTACCCGAAGAAAGCAGCATGTTGCTCAGCCACCAGGTTTGACTTCCTAACCAATTATTTCCAAATGAACTTTTGCGCGGAAAAATATCCGCATATTCTAAATCACTTTGATTAAATACATATTTTGTGCCATTCAAATCATTGATTATCCATTGGTTTAATGGTGATGTTGCTTTTGTAATAAAAGTATGTTCTTTTTTACTACCAAATAAAACAGGCAGTTTCGTTTTTGGATCAAGGTAAAATTTACCTGAACCTCCAGGGATAGCATAAGAATAATTGTCTGGTTTTCCTAGTTCTAAGATTTTTAAATTATTAAAAACACCGTATGAATCATCTCCTGGATATGACTCAACACATTGTTGCCAAACATATCCTATTTCAGATCTACCTGAAAATGAATTAAAACCAGACGAGGCATTGTTAATCAATTTATCATATTCAGCAGTTGTTAGAAAATCAGTTTGGTCAGATTCACCTATTGGTGTTTGAGTAATATTTCCTCCAACGGATAAATTCCAACCTAAACCCACCCAGGTAGCTTCTTCCCCTACATGAATGCCCGATGAGTTATAACTCAACACAACAGGAATTTCAACTCCATCAACCTTAATACTATATAATGGAATGCTAAGGTTTGGTACACCGGTATAAGGACTTATATTAATGCTCTTAAATTTATCCAGCATCGCTACTTCGGGAGAAGCACCTATCTTAGGTAAAATGTTAATTTGTGCATCGCAAATGTGGGTTATCAATATCAATAACAAAAATGTAATTATATTTTTCATTCTGAACTTATTTTTATTGGGGGTCTGAATAATGAAATTTTAATAAATTTTAAAAATAATTTAATTATTGACAAAACAATTTTATTTTAAACTTTAAACAATTAAAATTTTTATTGTAAAATATTTAATGCTTATTGCTTTTCTATGTAATTTCTATGCAGCTTATTGTTTTACTACATTCATCCTCATCACCATATCGTCGACATGCACATAAAGTGAATACACTCCGGTATTCAGACTACTCATATTCAGTGTGGTATTTGAGTAACCTTCAACACCGTTTTGTGGTGATGTTGCAAGTAGTTGTATCCCGATATTATTATGAATCGTAAACCAGACTTTGGCTTTCCGGGAAAGTTTATAGTCTATTTTCAGGTTGTCTACCACCGGATTCGGCATATAGTGTGCTTCGGTAAATACAGCTGCTGCCCCTAAGATTGCTTCCTTACTTTCTGGGGGGATCGGGTCGGTTTGTACCTGGGAAGTCTGTTTCTCAGGTGGGTAGAAAAAGGAGGTGCTGAACACCGTGGTATCCTTCATACTTTCTCCCAGTTCGTCTTTTTTATCCCCTTTTTTGCTTAGGGTAGTTTTCACGCTTTCGAATACGGGATACCGGATGCCTGCAGCATACCACGAGTAGGTGTCGAGTGTCATTTCCAGGCTGTCTTTCCCTGTTTCCGTATAATGGCGAAGTGTACGAACCCGCAAGGCTTTCTTTACCGTTTCAAATTCAGGGAGTTTTAAGTCTCCTTCGGCATCAGCCATAACACGTGTATATCCTTTAATTGCCAGCTTAAGACGATGGCAGTATTCTCCTTTGCCTTCGAAAGTACTATACAGGGAATCGCCATACACAAACGGAAAATGCATTCGCAGTTCCGGTATGGGGTATTCCATATACGTAGTGGAATTTTCAAAACCTACTGCCTGCAGACTGTCATGTTCCTGCAGGTAATAATACCGTGTGTTATGTTCTTGTCCGCACAACCGGATCATGTTTGTGGAGTCGGGAATAAAATATTTTAGAGAATATCCCTCATTGATGGGCTGCACCATGCTGAAATCCCAAAACAGACCCCTCCCTGAACTACCGGGATCTTTGAATTCCACTTGCTGTTTTACAATGTTGTCGGCAGCGCGGTAGGCATTGCGGTCGGTGGTAAGTGTATGCGATGTTTGTGCATTAACACATATAATGATGTGCCAAAGCAATATTGAAATGATTATTTTTTTCATAACGAAATTATTTGATTTGAACCAGTAAACATGACTTCTTCAATTTCTTGCCTCGACAAGGTGAAAAGTAGTTCTTACTTCAGTTTTTTCTCAAGGGTCTCTATTTTTGCATTTTGTTGACTGATCTGTGCACTTTGCAGATTGATGATCTTTTGCTGATCAATCATATACAGTGTCAGTTCTTCCACTTTCTGTAGTAACTTATTCTGCATTTCACCCAGGCTCAGACCATTTTTTTTAATTTGAGATGCTGAAGGTATTTCGGGTAAATGCAAATTTGTTTTTACATACTGCTCTACCTGATTTAAGGGCATTAATTTATAGGTTGGTTTAAATACGAAATCTGCAATAGGTACATTCAAATCTATGATTACTTCTTCTGCATGTATTTTCCCTTTAACTGTAAGTACCTGGTCAGGAGCTGTAGTTCCAATTCCCAAAAACCCGTTATTTAATATAGTAACTTTTGGAGTGGGATTTCCTGCTGTAAACATTCTGATTGAATTATTTCCTGACAACCATAAATCTGCTGAGCCACCGACACCCGGAGCTCCAATGCCATATTGGGGCATAGAATAAGAAGGCATTCGTAAATTCGGAATTGTTGCACTAGTGACAGTAAAACGGGCATTATCTGCAAATGAAATTGTGCTGTTACATTGAACATTTTCAAGAAATTTAGCGCTTCCATTTACTTCCAATTTATAACTTGGATTTAGCACACCAATGCCTACATTCCCATTTACAATAGCATTGCCTGAGATATAGCTATTTGCTAAGGTGCTTGACGGATATGTAGTATCAGTGGAAAAAGTTATATTCACTCCACTATATAATGCAGGATTTGTTAGATAACATACACTCCCATCGCTGGTGAAAGTTATTTTTACTTTTCCTGTGGGTAGTACTGAGGATATACTTCCGCTTTGAATTCCACTCAAAGTAACCAACAGAACTTCAGCACCACTACTATCAATACTATATATTTTAACTAAATCCCAACGGTATTCAGTTCCTATATTATAGGTTATCAGTAATGGTTTGTTAGTCACAGTACCGGTTACATTCCATATCATGGATGTTATGTTGTCCACATAGGCTGTTGTTACCGAGATGGTTTGAGATTGATTTATATTATAAGTTTGAGCTTGAGTACACAAGCCGAAAATTAAAAAAAACAGAGAAAGTATAAAATATTTTGTTTTCATAAGGGTACTCTTATTTAGTTTATGAATTTTGTTTTATTTAGCAGTTAATTTAACATTCTCACGCTCTTTAATTTTCAGTTGAAGCTGCTGGCTTTGTGTTGGGGTAAGGATGCTATCCAACGATGATTGATATTCATTACTTGCTTGTTCCTTTTTAGAAAATCTTTCATCATTTTTGGTTAATGCATGTGCATTTTGCATCTTTAGGATGTATGTTTTTAATTTTGTCTTTATAACAAGTTTTTGGCTGTCGGTAAGAACTACATCTTTTCCCATTTTTTCAATCAGCAAATTAGCTAGATTATCTTCGGAGCCAGATGTCTTCGGATTTCCTGCAAAAAGGAGATTCGTGTATACCAAAACAGCAATAACCGCCGTAATTAATTTAAACTTTTTCATAAGAGTCTTTTTTGATTTTTATAATGTTTGATTTTTGTCACTATTTAACTAAGAAATTGAACAATTTTATCTTTGCCTGCTTACTTTATTCATTTAAAAGATAGTTGAAAGTTCACTGACTGAATATTTTCAATTTTGAGCTCTAACGTATCAATTCAATTGATATTTGTTAGAAGCAATTTAATATCCTTTAATTTTATTCCTTCAAAAAAAATGATCGCTAATCTGGTCTCTCCAAAGCGAAGATAATAGAATAACCGCTGTTAAAATATTACTATTTATTAACCTTGCAAAATGAATTTATTGTAACTTCTTTCACCAAATATTAATAATAATAATAAATACTATTCAGTATTGTCAAAGTGTGGCGAGTCGAAATTTAACACCAAATTAATATATAATTATGGTATGAAACCCTGTTTTGTGTTCTTTGTATTTCTTTTTCTGTTTTTTCGTGAACTAAATTAGTTTTTAATTAATACATTGCAAAAAAACAATCTAAAAATAATTAGGACAGACTATTTTGTAATGCGCAGTAAGCCAGATAGATAAAAATATATTACTACTTATTTTTAGGACACAGTTTTTCCACTCAATAAAAAGGGTGAAAATGGGGCTGTTTTGAGCAGAACAATATTAAAAATTTAGAAATTTAAAATTGTACAACGTAATATAATAATGCGATTGCTAAGTTTAATTTAATTTCAACGGTTTGTTTGAAATATGGATGTAATAAAAAATTAAAATGTTAAATACTGAATTTTTCAATTATGAATGTTGCAATTTGAAATATGCTGATGACGGCTTATTGAATTCATAGAGTTATAGCTGCCTGTTTCTTTAAAAATTCTTCTTCTTCTTTATTATCATTTCTCTAATTTAACTTTTCTAAAATGAAAATCGAATACAACTTAGACGGTGTGGACTCTGCGATAGACACACTAGTTCACACTAGAAATAAAGTTTTTGCCAATGTTGTCGATTCAAAACCTTAAAATGCTTTTTGGTATTAGCCTGTTATGTTCTCTTGTATTTTGTTTTTATGCATTTTTGTGTCATCAGTAGTTTTGTATTTTTTTATAGTTTTAATTTACTAAAGTAGAACTCATAAAAAAACATCTTTCATTTGTGCATTTAGAATATTCATTCTATTTACACGCTTTTAAGCGGTAGCCCGGACAAGCAATAGCTATTTTCTCTCTTTAAAAACACTATTCCTCACTAAAAAATGAATTGAAACGATATTAAAATCCAGGCACCATGTTTTAAAACAAACTGATATACTGATTTATAGTTAGGAGCAAATAAATAGACTTTGTTCTTTTTATCTCCACCTTACCTCCGCCTTTGGTTTGCATCCGGTTTTGATATAATCAATATACAATCAATAAATAAATAATAAGTAAGCTTTTAATAATTGTATTTTATTTAGATATTAATTATTAAATACTCTGTTGTTAATATAAAATTAATTTATTATTTTTGTATTGCGAATGGGATGTAAACCGGATGCGGAGGAAAGGGGAATGAAGTTTGAAGAGTTTGAAGGGTTTGAAAGTTTGAAGAGTTTGAAGAGTTTGAAGGGTTTGAAGGGTTTGAAGAGTTTGAAGAGTTTGAAGGGTTTGAAGAGTTTGAAGGGTTTGAAGGGTTTGAAGAGTTTGAAGGGTTTGAAGAGTTTGAAGGGTTTGAAGAGTTTGAGGGGTTTGAAGAGTTTGAAGGGTTTGAAGGGTTTGAAGCGTTTGAAGAGATTGAAGAGTTTGAAGCGTTTGAAGAGTTTGAAAGTTTGAAAGTTTGAAGGGTTTGAAGGGTTTGAAGGGTTTGAAGAGTTTGAAGGGTTTGAAGAGTTTGAAAGTTTGAAAGTTTGAAGAGTTTGAAGAGTTTGAAGAGTTGAAGTTACAGGTTTCGGATTGTTGTGTTAAATATTGGATGCAGCAAGTCCGTGTGCATAGTGTTGTTCGTCTTTTAAAACCGGTCACTAATCGTTAATCACTAATCGTTAATAACTAATCGTTAATCACTAATCGCTAATCGTTAATCACTAATCGTTAATCGTTAATAACTAATCGTTAATCACTAATCGTTAATTATTTATCACTAATCAATATATTAACTACTTAAAAACTAACATTATGGCCATTGTAAAAGGATTTATGCAAATTACCGGCAGTATTAAAGGTGTCAGCTTTTATACCCGCCGTGGTAGCGACAAAGTGATTATGCGGACGAAAGGTGGTGCTACGAAAAAACAGATTGAAACTTCCCCTAAGTTTGAAAAGACGCGCAGACAAATGAAACAGTTTGGAGGTGCTGCTAAGTTTGGATCCCTGAGCCGGTATGCTTTCGGAGGACTGCACAGACTGGCAGACTACAACCTGACTCCGGTTTTAATTAAGATGGGAAATAAACTGATGAAACTGGACACAACCTCTGAATTTGGAAAACGGAAGTTGATGCTTTCTGAAAACAGACAGGCGTTTGAAGGTTTTAATTTTAACCGCGAATATCCGTTTAACACGGTTTTGCGCATTTTACCCCGTTGGGAACTGGACCGGGAACAGTTGAAGGGTGTCGTTACTTTTCCAAGAATTAATACGGACATTGATCTACTTAACATTCAGAAACTCCCGTTTTTCAGGTTGATCGTTGTAGTTGGTGCTGTTTCCGACCTAACCTTTAATCCGGTTACGGACGTATACGAGGCAGTAGTG
>Ga0302204_1000586_pt1 | contig 11332 bp, 6 predicted proteins | sample II_Fen_E1_2_FD_194578 | JGI IMG/M metagenome (GOLD analysis project Ga0302204, IMG submission 194578) | Peat permafrost microbial communities from Stordalen Mire near Abisko, Sweden - II_Fen_E1_1 | ecosystem: Environmental > Terrestrial > Soil > Wetlands > Permafrost | place: Sweden: Abisko...
TTCTTAGTTGTAATTCAGATATTCTATAGATATCCCATATTATTAATGATAAGGGATATCTATGGGACATCTATGGGATATCTATGGGACATCTATGGGACATCTATATCATCATGGTGATATCATGACGAATAATCAGTGATTTGGAAGCCGCATGAATTTGGACAGCTCCCAATTTCCCCGGATCTCGCTATACTGAAAGGAGGAGTAGGGCAGGAGTACAAATGATGGTATAAGAGGGACGATTTATAGTATGCCGGAATGGTGTTAATTAGCAAACCAAAGCACCCGTCAATAAATGTATAAGCGTAGAGTTACTATTCACTAAATCAAAAACATTCCTGAATTGGGAAAAACAGGCAGTCACTTTGTTCGTTAAAATTATCATGATAAACTTATCTTAAAGAAAATGTGTGAATTATGTAACTTTATCGAAACAAAAGTACGTATCTTTGACCGTTATGTTTTTAAAAAACATGATTTAAAACAAATTTGGTTTGTTACCTCAGTAATTTGATGAATTATCTTCATGAGACTCACGCTTTCTGTGATTCTACCTCACTTTAATAATTAAAATTAATTCACGATGAAGTTATATATCAAATATATGGTCAGTAACCGTTGTAAAATGGCGGTGAAAGAAGAGTTGAAAAAACTTGGATTGCATTTTATTGTAGTCGATCTGGGTGAAGTTGAAATTATGGAAACAATTACTCCTGACCAACGGGAAAAGCTAAAAATATCTTTATTTGATTCAGGTCTTGAATTAATGGATGACAAACGGGCCGTTTTGATTGAAAAGATTAAGAATACGATCATTGACATGGTTCATCATTCGGATGAAATGATAAAAACCAACTTTTCAGATTACCTGAGTGAAAAATTGAATCACGACTATACCTATCTGGCTAATTTATTCTCGGAAGTGCAGGGATGTACCATTGAGCATTTCATTATAAATCACAAGATTGAACGGATAAAGGAATTAATCATTTATGATGAACTGAATATCACGGAAATTGCCTGGAAGATGAACTACAGCAGTGTGGCGCACTTATCCAATCAATTTAAAAAAGTCACTGGGCTATCACCTTCGCATTTCAAACAATTGAAGGACAAACGACGCAGTCAGATAGAAGATATTTGAGATGTTTCAGACCAACCAACGAGCAGATTTTATTTTATAAGGTAGTTTTGATACACAGGCAATGAAAAATACAGAGATGGATGAACCGGATTCCACCAAAAAACTGATAGAAAAGAGTCATGGCTCATTGAAATCAGCTTTTACACTTGAGAAAGGCGCTGACCTGGCAATCCAGGATTTGCTGTCAGCTATTTATCATACATACGGATATGATTTCAGGGGTTATTCCGAAGCACATATCAAACGCCGGATTATGAACCGGATGACCATGTCGGGAATAAAAAATATTTCAGCGTTACAAACTAAAGTGTTGAATGAAAAGCCATTTGCCTCTATCCTCTTACAGGACTTATCTATAAACGTAACTGAGATGTTTCGTGATCCCGGGTTTTACCGGTCACTACGTGAAAAGATCATTCCGATTTTAAAAACCTATCCTTTTCTGAAAATATGGCATGCCGGATGTTCAACCGGAGAAGAAGCTTATTCAATGGCAATAGTGCTGGAGGAAGAGGGATTGGCTGACAGAACAACTATCTATGCAACTGATTTTAATCAGCATGTATTGAACAAGGCCAAAGAGGGTATTTTTTCGAACCGGTTAATAAAAGAATATACTGCCAATTATCAACTTTCGGGAGGAAAGGAATCTTTTTCAGATTATTATACATCGGATGACCATAATGTAATTATGAATCAGTCTCTGAAAAGAAAGATTGTATGGGCAAATCATAATTTGGTTACCGATAGTGTGTTTGCTGAAGTAAACCTGATATTATGCCGGAATGTACTTATCTATTTTGACAGAAAGTTACAAAACAACGTACAACGGCTTTTTCATAGCAGCCTGATGAATGGTGGCATATTATGTTTGGGGACAAAAGAAAGTTTACGCTTTACCGACTTCCATGATGCGTATACCGTGTTGGATGATAAACAACGAATCTTTAAAAAGAAGTACTAGATGCCGTATGAAGCGATTGTAATCGGAGTCTCTTCAGGAGGATTAAATGCAATGAAAATCCTGTTTTCACTTCTGCCGGCAGATTTCAGCATGCCTATTATTGTTGTGCAGCATGTCGGTGCACGTTCGGAAAATGTATGGATACAGCTTTTAAACAACCACTGCAAAGTAGAGATAAAAGAGGCGGATGAGAAAGAAAAAATAGAAAAGGGGAAAATATATGTAGCGCCACCGAATTACCATTTGCTGATAGAAAAGAATAAAACATTTTCGCTGACAGTGGACGAACGTGTAAATTATGCCAGGCCTTCTATAGATGTGTTATTTGAAACAGCTTCCGAAGCTTATCAAACGCATTTGATAGGAGTGGTGCTTACGGGAGCCAATAATGATGGGTCAAATGGTATTAAATGTATAAAAGAACGAGGCGGATTAACCATTGTACAACAACCGGATACAGCTGAATCGTCGTATATGCCTGCATCGGCAATTGCAACCAGTAAGCCCGATTATATATTACCACTGGAAGAAATAATAAAATTATTGATTGAAATTGATATATCTAAAGAAAAATCTAAATGAAATTAACGGTCAAAAGTAAATTAATAGGGGGTTACGGTATCATTTTGATGTTACTTATCTTTATGGCCTATTTCACTATCAACAAATTGTCGGAATCAAACCAACGATTATTGAATATTGTGGATGTTTCATCACGAAAGGTAAACCTATCCAATGAATTGATGATTGCCGTGTTGGATGCAGCCAGGTATGAAAAGGATATTATTCTGGATAAAAATCCGGCCAAGAAAGATTATTATAAAGAGCATATATACCGTTCGTTGGATTCCATTGATAAAAAAAGTGATGAATTGGAAGGACTGGTAGATGAAAATGGAAAAGTAATCCTGAATGTATTTACCACCAACTGGGATAATTATAAACCCGAACTGAATAAAATCATCTATCTGGCCATAAAGAATGATGAAGCCGGAGCATTTAAAATTTCAAGTGAGAAAGGCGTAGAGGTGCGGGATGCAGCCATTGTGCAACTGGAGAAACTTGTTCTGAAAAATGAAAAAAGCATGTTGAGTGCCAAAGTTCAAAACGATGAGAGTTACAAATCGGCCTTAAGCTTGATTATTGTTTTAATACTTGCCAGTATCCTGATAGCCATTCTTATTTCATACTGGATCATTCAGAGCATTACCGGACGAATAGCACAAATAGCACGGGAAGCAGAAAAGATAGCCAGCCGTGAATTTGGAGATGATATACTGGAAGATACTATAAAGGACGAATTAAAACCCATATTTGATTCACTGGTGAGTGTCAAGGAGAGTTTCAGGGAAGTAACCGATAAAGCCAATATAATAGCTTCCGGTAACTATTGCGCTGATATGAAAGCACTCTCAGAGAAAGATAGTTTAGGCAATGCATTGAATAAAATGACGAAGTCATTGCGTGAAACGACGCAGGCTAATGAAAAGCAGAGTTGGCTTGTTACCGGTCAAAATCAACTAAATGCAAAGTTAATCGGCGTACAGAACATAGATGAGTTATCAGACAACATCATTCGTTTTTTATGTACCTATTTGTCAGCAAACCTGGGGACCATATACCTCTTTAATGATAAAAGCAAAACGTTGGAGCTTAGCGGACAGTATGCATTCAAGTCACCCAAGGATATCAAAGTAGCGTTTGCGCTCAAAGAAGGACTAATCGGACAGGCGGCAAATGAAAAGCAACAGATCTCTTTAACCGACATTTCCGAGGAGCACATACATGTCACTTCATCGATCCTGGATGCAAAACCAAAGAATCTGTTAATAACTCCTTTCCTGTTTGAGGGCGAACTGTTAGGGGTTATAGAACTAGGAAGATTATCAGTATTTAAAGAAACAGAGAAAGAATTTGTCAATAATGCAATGGACATTATAGCTATTGGTGTCAATTCGGCTACTGACAGAAAACAGATTCTAGAATTGCTGGAAGAAACCCAGGTCCAGAGTGAAGAGCTTCTTACTCAACAGGAAGAACTGAGGCAAATGAATGAAGAACTTGAAGAACAGACCCAGAGTTTGAAGCAACAGCAGGAGGAACTTCAAATATCGAACGAAGAACTGGAAGAACAAACCCAATCGTTGGAAGAAAAGAATACCGAAGTTAAGGCAGCAAAGAACGACATTGAAAAAAAGACAAAACAGCTTGAGATCAGCAGCAGGTATAAATCGGAGTTTCTGGCAAACATGTCACATGAATTACGAACTCCATTGAATAGCTTGCTTATCCTATCGAAAGATTTATCAGAGAATAAAAAGGCGAACCTGGACAGCGTACAGGTGGAATGTGCCGAGATAATTTATAAGAGCGGTTGTGATCTGCTAGTGTTAATCAATGAAGTGCTGGATCTCTCGAAGATTGAAGCAGGAAAAATGTTAATCAACATTGAAAAAGTTTCATTATCGGGTTTTGGAGATGACCTGATTCGCAATTTTAAATATAGTGCCGAACAAAAAGGGTTGACTTTAACCTGTACATTGAATGATGAACTCCCTGAGTTTATTCGTACTGATTCACAACGCTTGAATCAGATATTAAAAAATCTTTTATCCAATGCCATTAAATTTACCCAGGAAGGAAGTGTCAGCATAACTATCAATAAGTATTCTGAAAGAACTATCATTATTTCGGTTACCGACACCGGCCTTGGTATACAGGATGACAAACAACTGGCAATATTTGAAGCATTTCAACAAGCTGACGGTGGTACATCCCGAAAATACGGAGGTACAGGATTGGGCCTTTCTATTTCGCGTGAACTGGCTAAATTGTTGAGTGCAGAGATTAAAGTGGAGAGTAAAATTAATGAAGGCTCTACCTTTTCATTGATTATTCCTCTTGAAATATTTCCCGAACAAGAGCCAGCCATTGTAAATACAAGTGAAATGCCGGTTTTAAATAATTCCCGAACTGCACATAACACTAATTATCTGAATTATCCTGCTTTAAATGATAACCGGGATTCTTTAACGAAGGATGATAAAGTACTCCTTTTGATTGAAGATGATTTAATATTTGCTTCTATCCTGTTGAAACAAGCTGAACAAAAAGGATTTAAATGCCTGTCTGCTTCTACGGGTGAAGATGGTTTGCTTTTGGCTGAGAAATACAAACCCAGTGCGATTATACTTGATATGGGTTTGCCCGGAATGAGCGGAAATAATGTGTTGCTGGAGTTAAAGGCAAACCCAACAATAAGACATATACCCGTACATATTATTTCGGCCACAGAACCTTCGTTGTTACCTCTGAAAGAAGGTGCCATTGAGTATTTGTTGAAACCTCTTGGTAAAAGTGACCTGGAAGGTGCATTGGTCAGAATAGAAAATTTCATTAACCGAAAAATAAAGAACTTGCTGATTGTTGAGGATAGTGAAAATTCAAGGACTGCCATTCGATTGCTTATTGGAACCAGCGGAGTAAAGTGTTTTGAAGCAGGTACCGGAAAAGATGCCCTGGAAACAATTCAGAATCATCACATTGATTGTATTATTCTGGATCTGGGTTTGCCCGATATGAGTGGATTTGATCTTATCCATGAATTAGAAAGAAGAAAGAATAAAAAACTGCCGCCTATTATTGTCTATACAGGCAAGGAACTTACAAAAGAAGAAAATGATGAACTTCAGGAATATGCCGATAGTATTATAATAAAAGGTGTAAAATCGGAAGAACGATTGTTGGATGAAACGGCTCTTTTCCTTCACAGGACGATTAGTAATATGCCGGAATCAAAACAACAGATTATAAATAACCTGTACGATAAAGAAACGGCGTTTCATGCGAAGAAGATATTAGTGGTGGATGATGACTCCCGTAACATATTTGCGTTATCCAAAATACTGCAGGAACGTGGTATGGAAGTGATAAAAGCCGAAAATGGAAAACTGGCCCTGGATATGTTGAATACTTATCAAGATATTGATTTGGTATTAATGGACATCATGATGCCTGAAATGGATGGCTACGAAACGATGAGACGAATCCGATTGCAGGCAAAGTTTAAGGATCTACCGGTCATAGCCCTTACAGCCAAGGCCATGAAAGACGATAAACAAAAATGTATTGATGCCGGTGCTAACGATTATATCACAAAACCCATTGATATTGATCGCTTGCTATCCTTAATGAGAGTGTGGTTAAGTAATTAATACTTTAAGATTCATTGATACGAAACCTTTTGAAATTTTATAAATAATTTGATGATAAATCTATTTTAAATGAAAGAAAATATCCGTCATAAAATATTAATGGTAGATGATAGGGCCGAGAATTTATTTTCTCTGGAAGTAATTCTTTCCAATGAGAATTATCTCTGCGTGAAGGCACAATCAGGTAAGGAAGCATTAGAAATCCTTAGTCTTAATCAAGATTTTGCGATTATATTAATGGATGTTCAAATGCCTGAAATGGATGGTTTTGAAACGATTAAACGCATTCGTCAGATTGAAAATATAAAGAACATCCCTATTATTTTTTTGACGGCGAGTATGGATAATCCGTTAGAAATATCAAAAGGGTATCAGGCTGGTGCCGTGGATTACATGATTAAACCGCTTTCATCCGAAATATTAAGAGCTAAGGTGGCAGTTTTCGTGGAGTTGTATAAAAAGACCCAGGAGTTATTGTTACAACATAAAGAGAAAGAGAAAAAAGCAGCTGAATTAATTATTGCCAATAATGAACTGGCTTTCCACATCGAAGAGAAGGAAAAACGTGCATCCGAATTAATCGTTGCCAATAAAGAACTTGCATTCCAAAATAACGAAAAGGAAAAACGTGCAGCCGAATTAGTCATTGCCAATAAAGAACTTGCCTTTCAAAATAATGAAAAAGAAAAGCGTGCAGCCGAATTAATCATTGCCAATAAAGAATTGTTGTATCAAAACGAGGAAAAGGAAAAACGGGCAGCAGAACTTATTCTGGCAAATAAAGAATTGATTTTTCAAAATGAGAAAAAAGAAAAACTGGCTGCTGAGTTAATCATTGCCGATAAAGAACTGGCGTTTCAGACTGAAGAAAAACAAAAGCGTGCTGCTGAATTAATCATAGCGGACAGAGAACTTTTATTTCAAACCGAAGAAAAAGAAAAACGTGCTGAAGAGTTAGTGATTGCCGATAAAGAACTTGCTTATCAAACCGAAGAGAAAGAAAAACGTGCTGAAGAGTTAGTGATTGCCGATAAGGAACTAGCTTATCAAACCGAAGAAAAAGAAAAGCGTGCAGCCGAATTAGTGATTGCCGACAAAGAACTTGCCTATCAGACAAGAGAGAAAGAAAGACGGGAAATCGCAAACAAAGAGTTGGAGGCATTTAGTTATTCGTTGAAATTAGCATCGCAATACTCCCTGAGTCTTATAGAAGCCAGTCTGGATCCTCTGGTAACCATCAACACAGAAGGTAAGATCACCGACATGAACGAGGCATTGACTATCATAACCGGTATGAGCAGGGAAGAGCTAAAGGGAAGCGATTTCTTTGATTATTTTACCGAACCACAAATGGCACGGGAAGTATACCAGGAAGTGTTTGCAAAAGGGTCAGTAGCAGATTCTCCTCTGGTACTTCGACATAAGGATGGTAAACTAACCGATGTATTGTTCAATGGTTCGGTTTATAAAGATGGGAATGGAAATGTGCTTGGTGTTGTAGTTGTGGCCAGGGATGTGACTGCTCAAAATTTACTTTCCCAATACTCCCTGAGTCTTATAGAAGCCAGCCTTGACCCCTTGGTTACCATCAGTACAGAAGGTAAAATAACGGATATGAACCAGGCAACTGTCAATATCATAGGAATGACCAGAGAAGAATTGACCGGTACTGATTTCCTTGATTATTTCACCGAACCACAAAAGGCCAGGGAAGTTTATCAGGAGGTTTTTGCAAAAGGCTCAGTGGCTGATTCACCTCTTACCTTACGTCATAAAGATGGCAAACTGACTGACGTGCTATTTAATGGTTCTGTGTATAAAGACGATAGGGGTAATGTGCTGGGTGTAGTAATTGTAGCCCGTGATGTGACAGATCAAAAAAGAATTGCAACCGAATTAACCGAGGCTATTGTATTTGCCGAAATGGCAACGGAAATAGCGGAAGTTGCAAAGAACAAAGCCGAAAGTTCCACCCTGATTGCTGAAAATGCCGTAAAAGCAAAACAACAGTTTTTGTCGAATATGAGTCACGAAATACGTACTCCAATGAACGCGATTATAGGGTTTACGAAAGTATTGCTGAAAACAGAATTATCGTCTAAACAAAAAGAATACCTCACAGCCATTAAAATGAGCGGGGATGCATTAATTGTTCTTATAAATGACATACTTGACCTTGCTAAGGTGGATGCAGGTAAAATGGTCTTTGAACAGGTTCCTTTTAAGTTGGCTGTTTCCATTTCGGCTATGATTCATTTGTTCGAAACTAAGATTTGGGAAAAGAATTTATTGTTGATAAAGGAATATGATGAACGGATTCCTGAAGTATTGTTGGGTGATCCGGTACGTTTACACCAGATTATACTAAATTTGGTAAGTAATGCTGTGAAATTTACGTCAAAAGGGAGTATAACGGTAAGTGTCCGCTTAGTTTCTGATGATGAGGAGAAAGTCAGTATTGAGTTTTCAGTTAAGGATACCGGAATTGGAATCTCTGAATCTAAAAAAACGACCATCTTTGATAACTTCCAACAGGCAACCAGTGGCACTTCCAGATTATATGGAGGAACAGGGTTAGGCCTGGCTATTGTGAAACAGTTGGTAGAACCTCAGGGCGGTACTATTAAAGTTGATAGTAAGCTTGATGAAGGATCTACTTTCAGCTTTATATTGACTTTTCAAAAAACAACGGAAGAAGCAGATGTTGAAGTGGTACCCACAGAACTGGATTCAGAAAATAATAATATAAAAGTACTGGTGGTGGAAGATATTCCCCTGAACCAGTTACTAATGAAAACACTTCTGGATGATTTTGGCTTTGAACGGGATATGGCTGAAAATGGTAGAATAGCTATTGAGAAGCTGAAATCGAAACAATTCGATATTATTTTAATGGATCTGCAAATGCCGGAAATGAATGGGTTTGAGGCTACTGATTTTATTCGTAACAGGATGCATTCCGATATACCTATTATAGCATTAACAGCTGATGTTACTACGGTGGATCTGGCAAAATGCAGGGCGGTTGGGATGAATGACTATATTGCAAAACCTGTGGACGAAAGGATTTTATATAGTAAAATTGTTGCCTTAACAAAAAAAGCTACTGATTTAACCGATTTAATTGTAATCAATGAGGAGTCACCTGATTTAATTGAGATAAAAAAAATAAAATGTATTGATCTTGATTACCTAAATACCCGTACAAAATCAAATCCTCAACTGATGATGGAAATGATTTCGCTTTATCTGGAACAAACTCCGCCGTTAATAAGCGCCATGAAAAAAGCGTTACAGAATAAAGATTGGGAGTCGCTGCATGCTTCAGTTCATAAAATGATTCCTTCGTTTGCCATTATGGGTATGAGCGTTGATTTTGAAAATATGGCAAGGAAAGTGCAGGATTATGTAGGTGTGTTGCAACAAACTGATTCCATAAATAAAATGGTTGTTCAGTTGAGTGATGTTTGCACACAGGCATGTAAAGAATTAGAAATTGAATTTAATAGAATAAAAAGCTTAAACTGATGAATAAAGATAAAATAATAATTTTCCTGGTTGATGATGACGCCTTGTTCCTCAAATCCTTACAAATTGATTTTATGGAACGTGCAGACTTTAGTATTGAAACATTCGCCACAGGCGAACTTTGTATCGATAATTTATCACATAAACCAGATGTAATTGTGTTGGACTATTTTCTGGATGGAATTGATAAAACAGCCATGAATGGAATTGAAACGTTGGATAAAATTAAATCTTTCAATCCTGATATACCTGTTGTCATGTTATCCTCACAGGATAAAATTGATGTGGCTATAGAATGTATGCATCACAAGGCATTTGATTATGTGGTGAAAAGCGAAACAGCTTTCATGCGTCTGCAGAAAATCATTACGACTATTTTTCATTACCAAAAAGTTGAAAAAGAGTTGAGTTGGTACATGGATAGAATGTAGAGTCATTTACTATTTAGTGTGCAGTTTATCCATCTTGGATAAACTGCATACTTTTTTTATAGATATACTTATCCTTATTGTAATAGTAAATGCTGAAATAGTAAATCGTTTGGGGTGTGAATGATGTAACATTATATGAGAATTATGTAAGATTTGAAGTCTTGTTGATATCTATCTTTGATACATATTAAAACACAATTTTTATTGCCCGTTTTATATGTTCGGATTCTTGTTTAATTAAACTTCTAAAATCAATCATTATGTCACTATTATCTATTTTGCTTCTAATTATCGTTGTAGGTGTTCTTCTATGGGCTGTCAATACGTATATTCCTATGGATCGTAAGATTAAAAACATCCTGAATATTGTGGTGGTTGTTATTGTCATTATATGGCTTCTAAAAGCATTTGGACTTTTTAGTTACTTAATGAATATTCAGGTGTAAAAATCTTTCACGGAGTAATAATACGCATTTGCGTTGCTGCTAATTGTTCCTGAGTTTTTACAGCCTTAATAAATAAGCCTCTTTTTACAAAACACAGAAAAGTGTATTATCCATCAATTGATGGATAATATACTTTTCTGTGTTTTGTTGCCATATAGTAACTGATTAATATGTAGTTTGTTACATTTATTATATTTGTTGAAATTAAAATAATATGTAAATGTGTTATTTTAATTTCAACAATTTTAAGCTAAAGTTGTTTTATATTATATTCCGTTAATTTAAAATAATGGAGTGGTCTTTAATCAATAGTTATGATGACATGGGTGTGACATTTTACCGGGATTCAGTAATTAGCTATATATAATAAAATTATTTAATTAAAAAGATGGGAAAATTTAAACTAAGCATTCTGCTTATAACTCTTGTAGTCGGCTATATCAATGCTCAAGAAGCAAATGAAACTTTATCTGTTCAAAAAACAAGTGCTAAAACAACAGATACAATTGTACATGTTCCGGTATCTCATTGGTCATTTGGTATTAAGGGTGGCATAAATTATTTTCGTGTAGCTCCTGAACCAATAAATCGTTTGGATCAAA
>Ga0302204_1000591_pt1 | contig 11254 bp, 18 predicted proteins | sample II_Fen_E1_2_FD_194578 | JGI IMG/M metagenome (GOLD analysis project Ga0302204, IMG submission 194578) | Peat permafrost microbial communities from Stordalen Mire near Abisko, Sweden - II_Fen_E1_1 | ecosystem: Environmental > Terrestrial > Soil > Wetlands > Permafrost | place: Sweden: Abisko...
TTTCCTTGCTGGATACAGGAAGAATTGGTTTACCGGATAATCGGGAAGTATCGATATAATTTTTCAGAAAACCGTACCTGTGAAGTAATTTTTTATTTTTCTCTGCTCTGAAATTATTTAAAGCAATCTCAATTTTCTCATTATGCTGATAGGAATAATAATCTTTGTTGAATGGATTATTTTTGCCTTTAGACTCGATAACTTTCGTAATAAAATCATAAGCCGGATTTCCTTTCTTATTGTATTTTCTCTTTTTAGATCTTACTATCACCTCCGACATTTTATAGGAAGCAGGTGCCAGTTGCAACTTTAAATTCGTGTTTTTACCTGCTTTTAGAAGTATTGATTTTTCGGTATACCCGATAGAACTTGCATAAATCTTTTTTGTGGAATTAGGTACACTTAACGAGAATTTTCCGGAATTGTCAGTCATGGTCCCAATAGTGGTTCCCTTCAGATAAATGGAAATAAATGGCAAGGGCACGCCGCTTATTGAATCGGTTACTATCCCATTTATTTTACTTTGAGCATTTGCATCCATAAAAATGCAATTAATGAATAAAAAGAGTAGAATAAAAGAATAAACAATATTCCTTGGCATAGTTGGGTAAAGTGTAAATTACAAGTATAGAAAATTCAATGGTAATAATTCATCATTTATTGTACAAATATAATCATTCTACATAACAATCTGTTCCTCCCCGATATCAGAATAAAGTATATTTTTTACTCACTGCATTCACTTAGACTAAAAAAAAATACAATAAGTACTTAAAATTTTGAACGAGAATATCCAGATTGCACCTATTCATCCATATCATAAAAAAAATAAAACAACAATTTCAAAATATTTAAAAAAAATCAACTACAATAAGTGTTCACGCTTTCAAACCATTAACGCAGATATTCAAAAAAAACTCCTGAAAGATTACAAATTATTTTTCAAAGCTATTGTAGAAATGAAAATTTGCCTTATCTTTGCACCGCATTAGAAAACAATGCATGACAAATAAAACCCTGGTTCGGTAGTTCAGTTGGTTAGAATGCCGCCCTGTCACGGCGGAGGTCGCGGGTTCGAGTCCCGTCCGTACCGCAAAGAGCACTATTTATAGTGCTCTTTTTTTGTCTTATAGTGTCGTTTTTTACTGAAATACAGCGTTTTATATTAATATTTGAATAAGTAGTATTATTCATAAATAACCCGGTTTTTTGTACCGTAGTTGTACCCAAATAAAATAAAATGTTTTGCCGTTTCGTTTTTATTGTTTTACTTTGCAGACCCTTTAAACAGTTTTGCATTATGGAAAAAGCAATTTTTTCAGTAATTTATAATAGAAAAAATAAATTACTGACAAACGGCACAGCATTAATACAAGTGCGTGCGTACCTCAACGGAATTTGTAAATACTTCACGACTAACATCTATGTAACCCCAGCCCAGTGGGATAATAAACATAGTAGAGTTAAAAACGAACTCAATTCCATACGGATAAACAGGCAAATAGCTGAATTTGTGTCCAAAATGGAAAAAACGGAATTAGACCGCCGAAACTCAAAAAAACCTTTTACCCTCGAAATCTTACAGGAATGTTTAGCAGGCAAAGAAATTGACAGCTTTACACAGTTTATGCGTAAAGAAATAGAAGCCGAACGAACAAACGCCCCCGCTACAAAAGTAACTCAAACAACCACACTAAACGCACTATGTGAGTTTAGAAAAAACATCCTATTTGATGAAATATGTTTTGAGTTATTGAGCGATTTTGAGAGATTTTTATTAAATAAAGGCTTAGGAACAAACACAGTTAACAAGTATTTCAGACATGTAAGAAAGTTTGTAAACCTTGCTATTGATAAGGATTTATTTGATTTAAACCGTTACCCTTTCCGGAAATTCAAAGCAAAAACAGAAGAAACAACCCGGGAATATTTAAGCCCGGAAGATGTACAAGCTATTGAATTATTGAAGTTCAGCAAAGAAAACGCACACTTGCAAAAAACAAAAGATATGTTTTTATTTTGTTGTTATTGCGGTTTGCGGTTTTCTGACGTTACAGCATTAAGCAAAGATCAAGTACAAATTATTGACGGCAAAACATGGCTTATATTAAAATCCATGCAGAAAACAGGTGCACCAATACGCATCCCATTGTATTTATTATTTGATGGCAAACCATTAGAAATACTAAAAACCTATACATTACCGGATAGAAAATATATTTTTGATGATTTGGCAAACCAATATGTTAACCGAAATTTAAAAGAGATTGCCACACTTGCAGGAATTAAAAAACATGTAACATTCCACACCGCCCGGCACACACAAGCTACATACTTACTGTATAAAGGTGTAAATATAACCACAGTACAAAAGCTTTTAGGCCATAAAAAGTTAGCTACTACCCAGATATATGCAAAGGTTATGGATATGACTTTGATAGATGAACTAAAAGCCGTTAATTTTAAGAATAAGAAAAAGAAGCATACCCGGCACATAGTAACAAAGAACATGAGAAAGTATATACAAGCCTTTAGACCAATACAAACGGTTACACATGAATAAATAAAATTGATTATATTTGTACACTTTTTGAAAACAAACCCTTTTTAAAGACCGCAAACATGAGCAAAATTACTGTAAAACACTATCTTAATAAAGATTTAAACCCGGAAATAAAGGACAATAAAATTAAGTATCCAATTTATGTACAGGTTATTGTACTTAAAAAAAACTTGAAATTTAAGTCAAACAATAATTACTTTTCATATTTATCTGAAAGTGATATTGAGAATGAAATGATAATGAATATTTTAAATGATGAAAAGAAAATTATTGACGTAATAATTACCGACTTATTAGAAAAGGGGAAAGAAGATTTAATAACAAGTAAAAATTTAAGTACTTACACTCAAAATCTAAATGATTTAATTGAAGTAAAATTTTGCAATCTGATAAGAGAAGAAAGAAATGGGAAATTTGTACCAAATGTTATTTTGAACGGGAATTATAGTGACATAAATGAAATTATATATTTCTATAACAATGAAAGTCCAATAAGTGATATAAGTGAAAATGTTCATTATTGTTTGAATGCGATTCAATCAATTTACGAGGATATAAATAAAGAAAATTTCTATGTTTATGATTTATTTGGAGGATTAAAACATGATAAAATACTATCTGCATTAAATTATTCTTCAAATTTCGATGATATGGAAACAAATAAAATGTTAATGTTATTGCAGCATTTGACAGAATAATATAAATAATAATCTAATAATAAGGGCGGTATAAATACCGCCCTTTTTTTATACTTATAATTGGAAAAACTATTTTCCAATTATAGTTGGAAAATCATTTTTCCAATTGTATCTTTGCAAAATAAATCATCATTAATCATTAAAAATAAATACAATGACAACGGAAGAATTAAAAGAACTAAAATCAAAGCTTCCAAATGGAGCAATAACCGTAATTTCTGAAAATAGCGGTTTAAGTTTCTCAATGGTTCAGCGGGTTTTGAGTGGAAAAGGTGCAAGTTTGGACAATGTGCCAAAGGTATATAATGCGGTTGCAGATTATTTGGAAGTATATAATAAAAAAGAAAAAGAAGCAACCGACAGAGTAAAAGCGATAATGTGTAGAAGCATTCAAACGGTTTAAATCATTTCAGTTATGGGAAAAATAACGATTAGCCATTATTTAAATAAAAAATTAGCTCCAAAAATAATTGAGGGAGAAAAACTATATCCAGTATATGTTCGAGCTGGTTTTCTTAGAAATAACACAAAGTTTAGAACAAAAAATTTTAGTTTCCTATCTGATAAGGATTTTAATAATAAAAAGATAATAAACGCTTTACAAGTAGAAAAGGAAACTTTAGAATATGTAATAACAAATTTGATAAAACAAGGGAAAGCGGATTTAATAACAGCAAAATATCTAAAATTACATTCTCTGAATTTGAATGATAACGGAAAAAAACAAATAGCATCTGATTATAAAGAAATTGAAGAACTTTTAGACAAGAAAAAACAAATTGTTAACAGATTGGAATATTTAAAAATGAGAATTGAAATTAATGAAAACACAATACTTTCAACATTTAGAAATTCAGAATTGAAAGTATTAGACACCAAACAAAAGACATTATTTGATTAAGCAATAACAATATAACAAATTAAAACCCTTTTAAAATTAGCTTATTATGGTACTACTTACAAAAAACAAATTGATTATTGAAATAGAAACATCCGACCCTAAAGAGTCACTACATGACTTACAAAAAGGAATTATCGAAGCTGTTAGAAACTTTGACAAAGAATATACCCAGGAATATAAATTTGCATTATTAGACTTATTGACAGAGACATTAAACACTGAAAAGTAAAAATAAAAACCCTTTAGAAAAATATCATGGTACTACTTATAGAAAATAAATTGATTATTGAGATTGAAACGGAAACACCACGCAAAGATTTGATAGAATATCAAACCGCAATTATTGACGTGTTGAGAGTTTATGATTATGAGATGAACACTAATAGTTATACACTTCCTTTGTTTTCTTTATTGCAAGAAACATTCAAAGCAGACATACAGCCGGGAAAAATAACAATCACTTATAATGATGAACCAAAAGAAACGCTGAATTATTGGCAAAATGGAATCAATGACATTTTAAGTCTGCATGATTATGAAAAGTTCGGTGCACATTTCACAATGCCATTATTAAGCCTTTTACAAGAATTGATACAGGTAGTTGATAAACAAACAGAGATTTTGAAACCCGAATAATTAAGCCGTTTAAACAGCATTTAAAACAATCACAGTTTATGGAAAAAGCAGAAAACACCAACATACAAAAATCATTAAGCCCGATTGAATGGTTGCAGTATGTAACAAAAAAAGCTGATGAATTTAATAACACCCGGATAAGAAAAGCGGTTATTATTTCAGACAAAAAAATAATGAGTTGGTACATTAAAGGGAAATCACAAGAAATCGAATTTTCCGAAACGGAAAACGGACTTTCAGAGATTTTAATTAAAGTAGTTATTACAGTAGAAACGTGTTAACAAACTTATATAATACATTTTAAATTATGGACAATATAGCAATTATTTCAGTTTCAGTACAGGAATGGAACGAAACAAAGGACATGATTAAAAGCATATCCGAACGTTTAAACGAGATTACCAAACCAAGTATAAAAGAGTTATTAACCCCAAACGAAGTTTGTGAGATTCTCAAATGTGGTAGAAGTACATTTGAACGGTTAAAAGGTAATGGAGCATTTCCGGTACAACGGGCGAACGGTTCAAACAAAGTTTATGTAAAGCGTTCAGATTTGGAAAAGGCAATTACATCCGGTGAAGTTTAAAAATTATGAACGAATTCAAACCAATAGGAATAAACACGGCTATAAGCTTGTTATCGGAAGTTTTTGGACAGCCAATATATTCAGTAAGCGCATCGGAAGAAAAACAGAATATTGAATCTTACAATGTAAGCTTTTTAAATAGTGATGAAACACCGGACAGAATGAGCCAATTCGGCACAGCTGTTTTTGGTAGTTTTACAATTGGACAGGGTGAACCTGCATATGTGAAATATGATGTTATGACAAATAAATTGGTTTCTGCAAATGTATCAAATTTTGAATTTCCATTAGCAACAATTGTTGATTTTTCAAGGGATAAATATATTACTAAAACACCAACTATTGGGAGTGCAGGAACTGTGAAAGAAATATTTGGTTTTGAAGATTGGAAAATAAACATCCGTGGTATTTGCCTAAATGATGAAAGTAGAAGCGGACAAAAAACAGCCAACGAACAAAAATTAATGCTGATAAAATTAAATGAAATTGCAGGTGCTTTGAAAATTGAGAAAGGATTAATATTCACTGAAAAGGATATTCATAGTATAGTAATTGAAAAACTTTCATTTTCTGCAATTCAAGGAAAACCGCAAATGATACCGTTTGAGATTGAAGCTACAAGCGATTTCCCTTTTTTATTATCGGTATAAATAAAAATATACGATCAACCGAAAACCCTAACCGCCCGCCCTCTCTCACTATCATTTTTTAAGCTCTACATTAAACTATGGTAGGCGGGCGGTTATTTTTTGAAACACATTTAAAAAGGTGCGTACACACCAAAAACGAGAATCGCCCGTCGTGCTCTCATTATCATTTTTTAGCTCAGGTAACAAATGATAGGCGGGCGGTTCTTTATTATAATAACGTTTTCAAGGTTCAATCCTTTTTTAAAAGCTTATAGGTACTAAAACATAAAAAAAAGAATCGCCCGCCCTACCACTATTATTTTTTAAGCACAAAATTAAAAAATGATAGGCGGGCGGTTATTTTTTTGAAACAAATTTAAAAAGGTGCTGACACACCAAAAACGAGAATCGCCCGTCGTGCTCTGATTGTCATTTTTAGCTCAGGTAACAAATGATAGGCGGGCGGTTCTTTATTACAACAACGTTTACAAGGTTCAACCCTTAAATAATAGATTAGGTACTAAACAAAAAAAAGAACCGTCATACACACTTGTAAGACGGTTCAACCCTTTAAAAAGCCTTGCAGGTACTAATTGCAATTCTAATTAAGCTGCAAAGATAGCAAGGTTTTATGAATTATCAAAATATTCAATTTATTAATTGATTAACAACATTTTAAAACCATATCATTATGCAAAAAATATATTTTGGAAATGTGATAATTAAGAATATACGAACGGGAGTATCTACAACGGTAGAGAAAAAAATATACCTGGAGAATGACACACCGCCCGCACACCGTTTGCGGTTGTACGTTCTCAAGGATATACCAAACAAAGAACATGAGAAATACAAGATTGTACAACTCTGTTTTGAAAGTGCTTTAATGTTAGGTTCAACAGCTTATTAAATTATAAAGTCATGGCAAACAACACTATAAATTTTTCATATAATTGGAATAACAAGTTAGATAATAAAGCATTCACAACTATACGACTTCATAACCCGAATAAATATATAGTTGAAAAGGAGTATAATATTCTACTAAACGAAATACCAAAAGGCGTTGCAGTCTTACAGGATAAACGGACATTTGGAATTATAAAACTAAACGATTTTATATGTTACTTAGATACTGGCTACAACCAAATTCAAACTATAAACATGCTCAAACGTATGTACAAAAATATAAATCTAAACACTGCTTTATTTGATTTGTGTTTGTTGGTTTATAAAAAGGTAGATAAACCCGCAAAGGTTGACATACAAACGAGTTTAGAGCTTTAAACATGAGTTACATAGTCTATTTAGATAATGTAAAATTGAACATTGAAAACAAGTATTGATGTACGATAATATCCGGCTTTTATTACCCTATCCATTTAAAGACGAACCCGAACGGGAAACGTTTTGCACCCGTTTCAATTTATTTGTAAAAGATGAAAAGAAACGGGTTTTGCATAACAAGGGATATGAGGGTATGAAGCAAAACAAAGGAATTTATATAAAAATAGAACTACCAACAGAGACAAAAAAAGGGTATATAACACTTTCATTTTCATTGCATAAGTTTTATAATGCTGTAAAAAATAACGAATTATATAATTACAATGATTTTAATTTTAAGCAAGCAAACGAAGCATATTATTTGCTAACTGCATTATTAAAAATTGATCTAAGTAAGGCAGTAGTAAAAAAATATGAAGTAGGTATAAATATAGTTGTTCAGTGTGAACCGGATGAATACATGAAAGAATTGAGCCTTATAAACGTGAAAGGCCGTAAAATGAGAATTATAGAAGATTTGCACTATAAAGAGTACAAACAATACAGCACACATAAGGACCGGGATAAACGAATAATATACATTTTCTACGATAAGACTTTTGAAGCCAGGAGCAAAATAAAAGACCCTGCAAAGAAAGATTGTATCCCTGGTAACATTTTGAGAATTGAAAAGGATATACATAGACCGATTGAGAAAGTATATTTTTATCAACTGTTTGAAATTCATTTTCAGCAGTTGACGAAAAAGGAGTTTAAACAAAGGTTTGTAGAAGATTTAGAGTACAAAGCACTATTAGTTAAAACAAAATGCATCACTATAAAGCAATTAGAAGTAATTGAATTGATTGAAGCCCAGGGAATAGATAAGGCAATACAAGAACAAAAGAACCGGGTTAAACATAAGATTTGTACAAAATCACAATATGATTATTTCATAAAGCAAGTAAAAGCGATTACCGAAAACAACATTCAAGCTGAAAAAAGAATATCAACAAAAGCAGAAAAAACAAAACATTTGATTATCAACAAGTTAAGTACAGTATGAAAAAGCGTTTTTTTTAGGCGTTTTTGAGCAAATAACATAAGTTAAAAATAAATACGAAAGAATACAATACAACAAAATAATTTAACGAAATACAGCTAATAAATGTTAATACATAAAAATGTACGGTATAGTTACGGCTACTATATAGAAGCCGTAACCAAAAAAAACAGTTTTACGGCAACTCGTACTACACCCGCCGTAAGGCGTGAACGATAGAGAACCAAAAAGCGGGCAAAGAGAAAAAAGAGAAAAAGAAACAATCACACTAAAAACCGATAAAAAAAAGAATTACCAAAATGAACCCCGGAACAAAACCCAAACCCCAAATATGGAACTCACCCACAAAAGAAGAAAAGTTTATTAAGATTTGGGAAAGCATAAAAAGAGAAATACAGGCAATGAGATAAAATGAAAGATTTTGAAAGGTGAACCGGAAACCAATATTGAAAAGAGCTACATTTAATTGATATGTTAATAAAACACCCTAAATTAAATCAATAGCAACAAAAACAATGAAACCTTTCAAAAAGTACACTTAAAGGTAATCGAATAAAGCGTTAAGAGTGTTTTGAGAAATGAAAACAAGCGATAAAGAGAAAAAAACACAGGAAAAGCCTTTGTACTCTGCAAAATGAATGTTTATGAGGTCAATATTTTAAAGAGGGGTATTACTTTCATATTCTTTCAAAAATACGCTTAAAAAATACATCCGAATAATTGAATAATGATTTAATTCAAATTGAATAAAAAACTATCAACATGACAACACTTTCAAAAACACGCAAAGCAAAGGAAAAAGAGAAACCAACCCCCCGGAAAATATACACCACGGAACAAAGGGAAAAAGCCCGTAAATATTATTTAATGGGTTTGAACATGGAAGAAATAAGCAAACTTTTAGACGGTTGCCCATTCCGAACTATTGAAAAATGGCAAAATTTAGAACAATGGAAATTATTAAAGAAAACTAAACCTATTGAAATAAGAGCTTTAGAACTAAAAAAAGCAGGAAAAACAGTAAAGGAAATAGCAAAGCTGATTGAAGTTAGTGAAATAACTGTTTGGCGTTACACCAAAAAAGCAATAGAAAATGAAAAGAGAAACCCGGAATGATACAATTAAAGAGCTGAAAACAAAGGGTTTTAAGTTGGTAAAGGATTATAATTCTTTGTATATTAACGAAAACGGGAACGTTTACAGCCTTAAACATGGAAGATACTTAAAACCAACGGCAAAGAATCTAATCATTATAGAAAACGTTTATTTGAATGTGTCTAAACTCGTTTTACAGGCTTTTAAGGGCGAACCATACAGAAGCGGACAAATACACTACATTGACGGGGACAAAGCCAATGTAAGCCGGGAAAATGTAAAATACAGTAGTTTGTTTAATACTGATATATTAGTAATTGTAAACACAACCGATTTAATGACCGCAATACGTTGTTATTTTGAAGTTGATAAAAGTTTTTCAATATTGGATGCATTCAAAACACGCATGTATTTACAAACCATTACAGAAATAACCGGGTTTATTAGGTTCAACCAAAGCAAACCACACATAGAAGTTTATAAAACGTACATTGGAGTTTTGTTATTCGGACTAAAAAGCATTGCACAAACGGCAAAACAACACGGTTTAAGTATTCGAGATTGTACAATTATTGTAAACAGTTTTTCAAATGAGCTTATAAACGGGATTTTAAAGGATTTAAAAGCCGGAACTTTAAAAGAACATCCATACAAACCAAAGAAGCCCACTTTAACCGAACAGAAAAGGCACGTAAACGAATATTTAACCGCAAACGGACAAACGCCCATCCCATTACGAAAAAAGAGCGTAAAGGAACGTTTAAAAGAGTTTAATAATTTATTGATTGAGATAAACAAAGAAAAGTAAGAAAGTTAAAACATAAATACACCACTAAACCGGGAAAAAATGAGAAGTAAGGAACTGATAAAGAAAAGAGATCAAGTAATAGTTTCAAAATTTCATGAATTATATGACATTAAGCGGATGAGAATGGATGACGTTTTAATTTTCCTATCTGAAAAATTGTTTTATTTAGATACAAATTACATTTACGCCCGGATATTTTACCACAAGGAAAACAACGAGTTTTATAATACCTTAGTCGAAAAGGACAAAAACAAATGAATGAAAATTAAAACACGTTTGCAGCGTGTTTTTTTGTGCGGTTTTTTTTGATATAGTCTGTATGAGACTTGAAACAATGCGTGTATTACAACACTTTAGGCAATCGGGTACAATTTAAGTATCAAAACGGGTACAAAAATAGGTTTTTTGAGGGTTGAAAACAAAAAAGGTAATAACCGAAATTACTACCTTTAAGAGATACGCAGTACCGAGGTGCTTTATATCGACAGCAAAAGTACAATTAAATTTGAAATAATAAAAAATATAAAAAAGTCCCGGTATATGATATAAAAAAACAACGAGATTTAAGGTATTGCAAGGTGAGTAAAGGTATATACCTTTTCATTTTCTAATCCGAGATTAGCGATATATTTAGACTCCGGAACATGAACCAATATCCCGGTCAAACGTAAATCCTTTGTGATCTACTCCGGAACATGAACCAATATACAGGTCAAACGTAAATCCTTTGTGATCTACTCCAGGAACATGAACCAATAACCGGGAACAAATGAAAATGATAAATGTGTTATACACTTAATCAACTGTTATTTAGCAAACATTTAAACACATTTAAACTGCAATACCCTGGTCAATTTCATGTTAATGGATTTGTATCCGGTTGTACTGCAATACCCTGGTCAACTTCTTGTCAATGGATTTGTGTCCGGTTGTACTGCAATACCCTGGTAAACTTCTTATTAATGGATTTGTGTCCGGTTGTACTGCAATATCCCGGTCAACTTCTTGT
>Ga0302204_1000596_pt1 | contig 11193 bp, 12 predicted proteins | sample II_Fen_E1_2_FD_194578 | JGI IMG/M metagenome (GOLD analysis project Ga0302204, IMG submission 194578) | Peat permafrost microbial communities from Stordalen Mire near Abisko, Sweden - II_Fen_E1_1 | ecosystem: Environmental > Terrestrial > Soil > Wetlands > Permafrost | place: Sweden: Abisko...
CTAACATGACGCTCTTCAAGGACTTCATAAATGTACCTATTGTATATGATATCTTCTACACGAACTTTATATTTTTCGTGTTTCTGTGATCTTGGGTTTTTACTGAATGTGGATATAATTGAATGGACATAAGAAGTTGTAATCAACAGTATTCCGTTATCAGTGTATGATTCATATATTGGAATTTCTCCTTCTTCAAGTATAACATCACTCTGCAGATCATATTTTCCAGTATCAGATATTGGATACAGTATTGACCGAGAATATGATTTCGATTTGGTCCAAACACGTCGATGAATATTTTCGGGAGTTTTGAAATTACTAAATTTGAAATCGCTCATATAATATGTCGTTAATTTAATTGTGCTATAATATAATGTTTGCTTATTATTTCAATTCATTGAATTTAAAAATATCACACAAATCCTTTGTGTCGAAATAAAAGAAGTACAAATCGGTTATTCTGCTTCTTTGATTTTGAATATGATTAATCATTCCTAAATAATCATACCCTTTCATTGGAACAAATCCGATTTTATTTACACCCGATTTTGACATTCTAATAATGTCCTCGGGTGTTGACATATTATATAGTTCTCGATTCAATAAATTAAAGTAAGTCCCCCTAAAATCGAATACATTATTATAAGTGTTATTGAATTGCTCGTATTGAAATAGATTACGGAAGTATAGGTACATCACGTCCAAGTCATTTTTATATTCAAATATGTTACCCTTTACAAAATGAAGAGTAATATTCCCTTTTTGTACAATATGAGTTGTTGGTTTCATAACCATTTTTTCAAAAACCGTCACATCCAATTCTTTACTTGAATGTTGGTAAGTTGTAAGTAATGACAAATCAAACTTTATCCCATTGTCAGAATAATCAGTTGGATTGATTGTTTTACGGATATCATACTGAAAACATTTTAGGTAGTTCTTAGCAACTGAATATTGTTGATTGGATTTTAAATATTTCCGACTTCCGACGAAAATAAGTCTGTCTTTATCTAATAGTGGAGCGTATGTAGATAGTGATAAATGAGAACTGACACTGAAGAATCCAAAACCCAAATTCATTCCACAATTAATATCCACCAAAATATCAATTGAACCAACCCCTGCACGTTCAAGGATTGAGGAACCTGCAACTACCTCTGATGGGATACAAAAGATTCTTTGATTATTAGATACCCGAATAAAATTATATTCCTTGAATTGGTAATCAATAAGAATGATATTATTGATTCCTGAAAGTTGGGAGAACCTATTATATATGTCCTCTGTACCCGAAGAGAGATAAACAAGTGTTGTTTGATTTTCACCAAACAGGAAATCTTGTTTGAGTGATTCAATGGTTGAAGGAAATAGTCGGTTACTGCGGTGAATACACTTCTTCACATAAGTAGAGTCATGGTAGATTCCGTCTTGATCAAAGTTATTGACACTGGTCGGTTTTTGGACTCTTTTGAAGAAGTTTAATAAGTGGTTTTTTGCTGATTGAATTGGGTTGTTTTTCATAATACATCGAAGGTACTATCAGAAAGAAGATAATACAAATATTTTTCTGTTTCAAGGGTATAAATCACTGTTATTTAGATATTTCTAGCTTACACTAGTATTCTGTGGGTCAAAAACTGACATTAATCACTCACAATTTGTGAATGAATTATTGTCAGTTTCGGACATTCCATATTTAATATATACAATAAAAAAGATTATCATATGGAACTATTTAGATTAAATGAATTACTATCTGAACGTCAAATGACATTTTCGGATTTGTCAGATAGAATTGAAATCGGAAGAACTAACCTCTATAATTATGTCAGTGAAACTAATACAACGATATCAATCTTAAACAAAATAGCTAATGAATTGAATGTAAATGTATCAGAGTTATTTGTAGAAAGGGATAAAATAGTTAAAGGATATCTTGAATACAAAGACAATATTTTTGTAATTGAAGATTATGATAATTTTATTTATCTGTATGACTTGATTGAAGAAGATATAAATAAAAAAGAAAGCACTAACAATGGAAAAATGGAGAACCTATGAATATGAAGGAATTTTAATCGTATCTATTGAAAAATTGGAATCAATGGATTTGTTCTTTGCTCTAAGTCTGACAAGTCGTTATTTGGACCTATTCGGAGAAGAATATATTATAGATTATATTGCAGAATTTGAAGGAGATGAATCCAACGACTACGAATTCATCACGAATTTACCATTTAATAAATTTATAGAAATCAATGGTGATTGCACTTGTTTCAGAGTGAAAGACGGTGATTTTATACCGTATAATATATAGTAACAATATGAAAAAAGAAAATCGAATCACAGTTCGGAAATCCATAAAAAACAATATTGTACTATTTGTAGTTAAAGGTCCCAAGAATAACCACTTATTTGATTTTCTGGAAGTGCTGCAAGAACTCGCTCTTGAGTTTGGGAATTATAGAATTGACAGATTCTATATAGACCCAAAATCTTCAAATAATTATTGTTTTGAAAGTCACATTCCTTGGGATGTATTTATTGAAATTGACAACAGATAGGTTATGGTAAATAGTCTCACATTAAAAAAAACCAGGATTTATTGTTTCCTATAAATCCTGGTTTTTATGCGTATATAAAAATGTCCCATTATCGAATCCTACTTTCGTCATTATCTTTATCTGAAAGGAAATCTCGCAAATCACCAATGTCTTCTTTGTCAATTGGTGTCTTTTCACGTTCTGGATATTGAAACTCTGCAATATAGTCCTCACTGATTATATCATTATCTATATACGTATCCGTTAATTTATTTCTAAAGTACAATTCATTCATATTCCTATTTTGAATTAATGCATAATAAATTGCACCAGACCAAAAATGCATTTCTTCTTCTTTTTCATAACCTTTTAATCTGTCAATAAATAATCCCTTGGGTTTTATTTCTCTTACAATAGATTTGTTTGATTTCAATAAATTCCTTTCCACAAAACTACTTAACGGTATAGCAATACCTTCTTCAATCATATAGTCCTTTAATTGATTTACTACTTCTGTGTAAGAATATTTTTGAGCAAGACTAAAAATGATTGAAGTTGGATGTAAGATTGAATTCATAAAATCCAAATTCAATATGTGATTATTAAATCTGTCAATTATGTCCTTTGTAAGATTCTGAAAATCAGGTTTATCTTCCATAAGTGCATTAAATGCAAGTGATTGCTTGGTGTAATACTTATTCATGCGAATCAGGAGTTGAAAACTCCATAATTAAATTGTCTAATATGCTGACTATCAATAAAATAAATATATAATTTATCTTAAAATATTTTAGTATTTATCTGAAAATAAGTACCTTAGAATAAAATTAACCGCAATTTTTACTAAGTATGATCTCCAGAGAAAAAAACTAAAATTAATTGCTATCTATTTATATATCTGAGACTTGTATGACTAAAAATTAAATTATGAGTGTCAACGCTTTAGCATTAATGCTAAACCAGAATTCACAGATCAGGAATTAATGACAATTTATCTTTTTGCCGGATACGAACAACGGTATTTTCAAATTAAATAAATCCATTCATTTACAAAAGATTATCTTTTGAATTGGGGTCCTAAATTACCATCGTATCAAACGTTTTCTTACAGATTAAATTTATTGACAGGTGCATTCCAAGTACTAGTGTTATGTTAGTTTTGATATGACGTATCTATTTATTATCTTTTCAGCAAAAACTGCATTATGATACTATACACAATCAAGCTAAGTCAAACAGAAGTTTACGATTTAAAAAAGTTTTTATTCATTGGAATTAACTTCTCCAAAAGTAAATTCGATGTGACTGTGCTTAAAAGCATATCTCACACATTATCTGAAATTTAACCAAAATGGCAAGTAATAGGATTTTGACTACTTATAATACGATTTTACATATCGAAATGTTTATTTATCTTTGTATTATTAAAACATATAGACACTAAACAGGTATGAATTTACAAACACTCCACAAGTTGAAATCAAGGTTTGTTGCTCGTAATGTTGGCAACGAACTAATTTTGGTGCCTTTGACCGCAAACGTTGCACAAATGAATGAGCTCTTTACTATGAATGAAACAGGAAAATTTATTTGGGAAAATATCAATGAAAATTCCACAGTTTTAGAAATTGAAAATTTAATGATCGAAACTTTCGATATTGATAGTGCAATAGCAAAAAGGGATATTGAATTGTTTTTGAGTAAACTGGAAACAACGTTCAAATAATATTGACTATCACTGGTGTCCGGTTAAAAGAATTGTCTTATTCTTGCATATGTAAAATTGATTACAAGTGCCATATTTTGGACTTTTAGGCCATTGAGAATATCATAGACACTTTTCACACTTGCATTTTCATCAATAATCAATTCTCAGAAGGTTGAGTAAAAATAAGCCTAATTAGGTCAATTTATTCTGAAACACCTTTAAATAAAAGGTTCCATGATATACAAATCTTTTTTACCGGACACCAATGATTGACTATACACTAAATAAAAATGTCAACAAACATTCGAATTGCTATTGCAGAGCTTTCCATTGGCCTTCATTCTGAACATGAAATTCTACTTGAAGATGGATATCTACCCTTTGTTATCGAAACTAACAAAGTGGAAACTGATATAACCATCAACTGCTTTGCAAACATACCCACAACGACATTTACGAATAAAAAGCTTGTTTTTGAGGCCAAAAACGAAAGTCAAAGATTTTATTCAATTTACCGTTCTAACTTAAATCTGGTATTTGTTATTTACAGCCAACAAAATAAGGACGAAATACAACAGCTGGCTATATTGGATGGAACATTATCTAATTGGAAAATTTACTCTACTCTTCTTAACAATGACGAAATTGTACCGCTAAAATATCCATTAGGTCCAATTATAATGCATTATTTGACTGTGAAATTTGATGCAGTAATGATACATGCTTCCTGCGTTTTAAACAATCAAAAAGGTAGAATTTATACAGGTTTTTCGGGCGCAGGAAAGAGCACTATGTCAAAAATATGGTCAGATGAGGGCAATCTGATTATTAACGACGATCGATTGATCATTCGCAAGCAAAACAACCGTCATTATGTTTATAATACACCTATGTATTACAAAGATGTACCTAAAAAGGCTGCTTTAGATTCCATTTTTCTAATTAGCCATTCGCCCCAAAACAAGATTAAAAGAATATCCGGTGCGTTGGCTGTTTCCAAGGTATTGGCTTTTTGTATTCAAAATAATTTTGAACCTGACTTTATTCAAACTAAATTGAATTTTTTGACCGAATTAAGTACTCAGATTCCAGTTTACGAACTAGGATTTATCCCCGATAAAAGTGTTATGAATTTTATTCAGGAAAATGAAACAGCAGGAACTAAATAAGCAATTGCTCGATTTTGCTGAGGCACTACTGGAAGATAATCATCAATTGAGCTTCTCCATGTGTGGAAACAGTATGTATCCCACGCTTAAAGCCGGTGATGTGGGAATTGTGAAGAAATGTAGCATTGCCGACCTGAAAATTGGTGATATCATCGTTTTTAAACAAAAAGGAAAGCTTATTGCACACAGATTGATCAGTATTATCGCCGAAAACGAATCTTATCTTTTTGTTGCCAAAGGAGATAAAAATTCACATCCAGATAAACCTTTTACCGTTGAAGCACTTGTAGGAACAGTTTATTCATTTCAACAAAAAAACAAAGTAAAAAGAATAGATAGCGCATATATGAAAATGCTAGGTTTCATTGCGCTGCATTTTCCTAAACAATCAATTCCCATCTACGATCTTATACTCCAAACAAAAGGAAAGCTTAATGCTCTTTGGAATATGTTAGAATCTTTAAAAAACAATGTATCGATTGTTTCGAAAAATTCAAAGAGAATACTATTTATTAATACAATAATTTCCGTACTCCAAGGTGTTTTACCCTTTATCATTATTGTCTGCATTAAAACTCTGATTGACCAACTTACCAACATATCTACTCAAAACGAAAGCCAACGTTTATACTTTATTACAACTCTATTTTTTACTGCACTCATTTTTCTGGCAAGTGGTGTTCTATCGGAAATCAAATCATATTTCTCAGAAAAATTATCTCAATCCATTACACGTCGAATCTATGAAAAGTTACATTGGAAACATGCATCACTGAATTTATCGCATTACGAAAACCCAGCTGAACAAGACAAAATTCATCGTGCTGTTCAGGAAGCTTCCTTTCGTCCTATCAAGATTATTAATGAATTACTTACCGGAATCAAATCTGTAGCTGCAGCTCTATTTTTGGTTGGTTTGTTTATAACTATTAAGTGGTATTTAATTGCAATTCTGACAATTTCCATCATACCTGGCGTATACTTTCGGTTGAAATTTTCCCGGAAATTATACAAACTTAAAGAAGTACAAAGTACAAAAGAACGTGAAATGTACTATTTCAACCGAATTATGACCGGATTTCCCTTTGCTAAAGAACTGAAATTGTTTGGATTCTTCGATTTTTTCAAACAACGTTTTTCTAGTGCTCAGGACACTTTGTTTGAACAACGAATTACGCTTCGCAAATCGGAACTCTGGTTGAATATATCCGCTCAAATCTTCTCTGTATTGCTGATATTCTTATCGTTAGGGTTTGTTTCTTATTTAAAAAAAAAAGGAGAGATTTCCATTGGAACAGTAGTTCTGTTTTTCTTTGCCTTTCAGCGAGGATATGGAGTTCTGAATGAGTTTTTCATGTCATTTACCCAAGTTCTGGAAGACAACACTTTTTTGAACGATTTTATAGCTTTTTTAAACTTGCCTACAACACATGAACAAACAAAAGAAAGCTCTCTGCCCTTTTCATTGAACAAAGAAATCAGCATCGAAAATGTGAGTTTTCATTATGAGTCAAGTAAAAGAGACGCTTTGAAATCAATAAACATTACCATTCCAGCCGGAAAAACAGTGGCTTTTGTTGGTGCAAATGGTTCTGGAAAGACGACTTTGATAAAATTGCTATGCGGTTTTTATAAACCAAATTCGGGACACATTCTTTTCGACGGCATTGATGCAACGCAAATCGGTCAACCGAAAATTTGCGAAAATATATCAGCAGTTTTTCAAGACTTTGCATTGTACAATATAAGTGCAATCAATAACATCAGGTTAGGAAATAACCAGGCAAATTTCGATGTTGAAAAAGCAAAAAAGGCGGCAAAAGTAGCAGGAATTAGTGACATACTAGAACAATTACCAAATGGATATAATACTTTACTCGGAAATTTATTTAACGGCGGAGAAGAGCTTAGTATTGGTCAATGGCAAAAAATGGCTATAGCAAGAGCCTTTTATCGAGATGCTTCATTGTTGCTTCTTGACGAACCTTCGAGTGCACTGGATGCTGAATCAGAATTGCAAGTTATCAATGGCCTAAAGGAGTTATCCCGTGATAAAACAGCTATCATTATCAGTCATCGCATTAGCACTGTACAGTGGGCAGACATTATTTACCTATTTAATGACGGAGAGGTTGCGGAGTCAGGCAATCATCAAGAACTTATAAGTCTGGGAGGTAAATACTACTCGTTATTTCACTCAGGCGGCAAGTAATCTATTGAATGATTATTGTTTCAATGAATTTTTCAAGTGAAACATGACACCTTTTATCCCTTCTAACCATCTTAATGTATAATAGAAAATGACCAAAGTTGGTTGCTTAATTTCATAGCGTTGAATCAAAAAATCTTTCGATGGAAGCAACACACCAGAAAGATATCTTACTTTATTTGAAAATGTTGTTACTTCTTTCAAATAATAAAAGTGTGCCGAAAGTGAAACATTTTCAGAAACAGAACCAAAATCTCCCTTTAAGTATTTGAAAAACTTTTGTTCAATTTCATCTGTCAATAAGTAGTTATATTTATCAATAACATAAGCAGGAACTGGGGCATTCATATGCTTATTTACCAAAACGAGATATTTGAAAACAACTTCTTCCGACTTGTACAATTGGCAGGATGCAGTAAAAGTTCCCCAATCAAATCTGGCTTCATTCTCATTTAGCATATTGGTTATATCACACAAACAGGTAAATTGAACCTTACCCACTTGAAAATGTTTATCAAGATGTACACAGAGGTGAATCAGTAAATCATTGTTGTTTAACGCTAATACATTGCGTTTATTTATAGTAACTGGAACAGCGTTTTTCCATACTTCAGAGGTAATCAAATTGTACTTTTCTCCTTTTTTGTGTAACTTTATGTGAATTTCTATTGACACACCGTTTAATACCATTGGAGTATAATGAACAATCTCAAATTGTGAACTCACAAATTTTGATAGCTTCATTGCACTTGTAGCTCGAAAATCCATGCTTTCAAGAATAATGAGACATTTTTCACCATCTTCCTCATGTACCAATAAATCAATATCACTAAATTGTCTTAATCCAATATCGTGATAAAGATTTTCGGACAAATAAACTCCTTTTAATGCAATAATTGAGATAGATTGCTTTGAGAAAACATCGGCAATATTTTGAAAATAATCCAGTAATAGCGTACCTCTGCTAATAGTAATATAATAGGTTTGCTGAAGTTTTTCCCTAACAGTAGCAGGTATTATGGAACAGTTTGTTAGAAATGGCAATTTTTTAAACAACAACGGTGCAATTCCCCTGTCAATAATAGTTTTAGTCAAATAATTCCAATCAGCGACTTCCAAAATCAGGCTATTTAGCTGTTCTAATTCTGTAACAGAAGGATTAATTTTTATGGACGAAAGAATAAGCTTATCTGCGGACGATAATGTCATATTATTTGATTTTTTGAAACCGGTTAAACAAGATTTAAATTAATAGTAATTACACAGCAAAGATACGAAAAGAGGTTGTTTCAAAGTGAAACAACCTCTTTTATATAGAAATGTATTTCGGATAACTTTTATTCTACTCTATTTTAAACGGATCGTGATTGAAGTACTCTGGAGCAAAGAAAGGCATTTCTTCATTAGGTCCTATTGGAGGAGTAGACTCAAGTGCTAACGATGTTTCGTAATCCAGTTATACTCGTTCGATTTGTGGAGCAGTATATACTCGTTTTGTATTAATCGTGTTCATACTTCTGATTTAATTGATTATTACCTATTTAGTTACATGTTTCTCTCCCTCATTTACTGTTACAAGATAAACTCCCGGGTTGAAAGACTTAGTTATTACCGTAGTTATTCCTGTAATTGTAGCGCCATGGAGCTTCAGTCCTATTGCATTACTAACCGTTACAACTCCTGGTTCGCTATTTGTATTACTAGTGCTGTGTTAAGGCTGTTTTGACTGTAATTCCTTTGAAAAGCATAGTGAAGCCGTCACTAACAAGAATTCAGCACCGTAAGAAGTGACGGCTTCACTAATGCGGATACGACATTTTCTACTTAACACAACACTGGTTTATCTTGTTAGCTGATAATCGCGGATCAAAAGTTCGGGTGACAGATTTAATCTTTTGGTCAGGTTACGTATCATGTCTACTGTCAGTTTCCGTTTCCGGTTTAATACTTCAGATACCCTGTTTTTACCCCCAATTTCAGCAGCTAAATCCACTTGCTTCAGGTGCATTTCTTCCATGCGTATTTTAATAGCCTCTATTGGATCGGGTGCTTCAATAGGATAGTGCTTTTTTTCGTACTTATCAACCAATAAGCCAAGAATATCTGCTTCGTCGCTTTCGGGTGAGCCGGTTTCTGCATCAAAAACTTCTTTCAGTTGTTCTAATGCAATGTGATATTCAGTTTCGGTCTTTATTAATCGTATATTCATAAATTTATTTTTAAATGGTGTTTTGCATCAATTACATTGTATGCCTTATGAGTCCCAATAAAACGAATAAAGATCCATTGTTTCTGAAAATTGAATTTTGCTATCAATCGATATGAATTACTCAGAGCCTGATTGGAAATTTAAAAGAAAAATATAAATATTAATTGAATAAATTACCACTTCCCTTACCAGTCCCGTTATAATAGTTACAGACCTTATTCATAATGCAAATGGTACATTTTGGGTCAGTAGGCCTGCATATTTCGCGACCCAGGAATGAAAGAGCCATCCCGATAGCATTCCACTTTTCCTGAGGGACTAGGGTCATAATTTGCTTCTCTATCTTTTCCGGTTGTGTGCCCGAAGCCATTCCTATACGGGGTGCTACCCGTACCACGTGTAAATCTACGATAATTCCTTCAGCTTTGCTCCCTGATTCCCGAATGATAACATTGGCCGATTTTCGTCCAATACCCGGTAAGGCTGTCAATTCAGCCAGCGTAGTGGGTATGTTATCATCATCTCCTATTATTTGTGCCAACTTTATGAGCCATCCTGATTTATTACCGAAATTCCGGACAGTACTTATGTAGCGGTACAAATCATCGGTGGTGGCTTTTGCCAGGGTGTTCATGGACGGATACGCTTCGAAGAATGCCGGAGCCAGTTGATTGATATGCTTGTCGGAATCCTGTGCTGAAAGTATGACCATAACCAATAATTGGTAACGGCTTTTATAGTCAAGCGGATGCTTGCGGTTTTCATATTGTTTCATCAAAGGTTCCAGGTATTCTATCCAATTCTGTTGCATAATTATTAGAATAAAAGTTTTAAATAATGTCGGGCTTTAAGATTACCCTGTTTAAATTTTCAACAAATATAACAAGATGTTGGGAATTAAGTTGTACTAATTTTGATTTTATCAAAGTGCATCGTCCTGCCATGCCATGATTGTCCGGTTGTATCGTTAATTGCTATTATTTGCTATCCACAGAAAGGTGAAAATTCAAAAGGATGAATCAATATGGATAAGCTTATTCTGGTGACGGAATAAATGACTAGCCAAACAACGTTGATAGGTAACGATCTATTCATAAATTCAGATTACATGTTAGGATTAAACTAATCCTAATGGTGATAAACAAAAATTACTTACAATTCTTATATTGAAGTAATTAATATCCCCCTTTTATTCCTCATTCCTCACCTCTCATCGCTCCTGATTATTCTCCTGTCCGGTTTTAGTCTGCCCGGATGCCCATTTTTTTCAATAGCCGCCCCCGCGTCAGTTGGTCTGATTCCCGTCTTATTCTATTCGCTGTTCCGAGGGGCTTGCCTGGGGGTTGCCTGGG
>Ga0302204_1000603_pt1 | contig 11151 bp, 14 predicted proteins | sample II_Fen_E1_2_FD_194578 | JGI IMG/M metagenome (GOLD analysis project Ga0302204, IMG submission 194578) | Peat permafrost microbial communities from Stordalen Mire near Abisko, Sweden - II_Fen_E1_1 | ecosystem: Environmental > Terrestrial > Soil > Wetlands > Permafrost | place: Sweden: Abisko...
TCTGGCGATGAAACGAGTGAACACGCGCGGAATAAAACTCGCCAACAAATGCATGATGATGGCCGCCATTGCCTACAACCTCAAAAAGATGCTCAAGTTCAAAACCAACAGGTCAATAGCACTGATGGCGCAGTTGCCCAAGGAGGCCGATCATTTTTTCACCTCCTTATTTTTTTCCTCGTGTCTCTGCCGCTAGCTGAATCCTAAAACTGAAAGGTAAAAAAGAGAGTTGAAGTGAAGTTATCCACGAAGTTATTCACAAAATGATTTTGTGGTGAGTGATTTTAGAATTTCTTCTTCGAAAGAGTAGTCGTGCAACAGCTACTTTTGTTGTGCGCTGCTGCATTATGGCGCGTCTTCCACCGGATAAGGAATTTTATTTTTAAAATTCAACTTTGTGGTTAGTTCCTTAAAAATATCCTTCAACTCCATAGCCAGTTCAAAATTGTATGTGATGCCAAATTGAACATTATTTGTCACGACATCCTTGTCGATGAATTGAAATTTGACTCCTTTAAAAGCAAATTCAAAGTCCTTTCCGTAATAAATGTAATTTGAATGCATTGAGTTCCTATACTTACCAAAAAAAGTTAAGAATTGTCTGTCAGCGACTAAATCTCTTTGATAGTTTTTACCAACCTTTTTAAAGAGTTTATCACATTTTCTATTTATTGAAACATGAGATAAATGGTCGGTCGAAAATTGCTTTTTCAATTTGCTAGAAGATTTCTCTGGAATTATTATTCCCTTAATAGAGTCAACGATTTGTAGATATTTTTCAAGTTTTAATTCCTCTTGCTCTGATTCATCCAAAACATGAAGAGAAATAATCGTAATACAGAATTCAAAAACTGACCAAGTGTCGACAATAACGCTTCGATTAATATTATTTCGGTAGCTTGCCCATAATACGTCATATGCGCCTATTTCTGTTACTCTTTTTAAATGCTCAGTCAAAAAATCTTTACTAAATAAAATTTTGTCTGTCCCTAGGTACTTTGTTAACTCAAAAAACGTGGCGCTGTAGTAATAGTTATTAAGCACGTCATAGAGAAGTCCGAAAAATTCTAACCGCATATCTTCCCTGTCAAAAGGAAGTTGTTGTCCCTCGTGTTTCAGTTTATCAAGTCCCTGTCGTATGTACTCTAATGGTTCCATGCAGTTGCAGCCATCGTTTGGGTTTGCGCAGTTGCCGGAATAGGAGGGCTTAAAAATGGAGCGCAGCGAAATGTTAAGCCCGACCAGTTGCGACTTGTCCCACGACACAATGTAATAAAGAAAACGAAAGTAATGAGGACACCGAACCCGGTAATTGCGCAAACCTTTTGTTGGTGGCTGTGTGGCCTTCTCCGCACTTCATTCGTAGCCTTGTATTTGTCCCTCGTTAGTTACACAAATCTTTTTAATTCAGTCGTGCGGTGGGGCATTTCATTGCCTAATCTTTTCACTTACACAACACTGAGCACACTCTTTGACTGGCTTTGGATGTGGGATGCACGTGTGGCCAGCCAAAGTGTGTGCGATTAGTTCGACAAATTCAATTTCTTTTTTTTTAAGAAAATTGAGCTTATCAAGAAAATCCCCAAAATAACATCAACTATATTCCAAATTTGTCAACCAAGTGCTACTTTGAAAAAGAAAAATTTGAATCAACCACTCGACCCAGCATGTAATAAACACGATGTTGGTGGCTGTGCTTCGTTCTCAAATCTTTTACAATGTGTAACCAATTTCCCAAATGTGTCCAAATGGGTCTTTCAGTTTTCCTATTCGCCAACTACTTTCAGTGGTCATTGGGTTAATTTCTGTCGCACCAAACTTCAATGCTTTTTCAAATAATTCGTCAGCATTTTTAGTTTGTAAAATTATTCTGACTGGGCTATTCGATTTTAGGTCTGGGCTGAAATTTCCACAGTGAGGTTCTTCGTCACTCACATAAAACTCAGCCTTTTCGATTTCAATTACGGACGATAGTTTTTGGTTTGGCATTTCAAACCTTTTCGTCTCAATGGCTCCCAATGCAGCAATATAAAATTCTACAGCTTTTTTTCCATTGTTCACTGTCAAAAAGGGCTTTATGGTTGTAATATTATTGTCAGCCATAATTTTTTTTGTTTAGGCAAAATTAAGAACAAAAGTTGATAGGTCTTATGTATGAGTTAAGAGAGGTTTCTGCTAAAAGGATAATTTTAATTATCAAATTTTCTTTTAATTTTAAAATAGAAACCTTATGGACAAAAGTAGCAATTCGTCTGACCGAACTGAAGCTGGGATTTGCAAATAGCTGATGTTACAATGTCCTGCCCAACTAAGGTACATAGGGACCCAACGTTAGCGGTTTGGTGCTTTCGTATTTCTACTGCATTCACCTTGAACGCTTTTGTCTTTGCTGTATAAATTTTTGAAATGTCGTCATACGATTTCCATTTTCTAATCCTTTAACATCCCTTTTTTTATGAGCTAAGATTTTTACGTCTGAAACGAACCGTAGCCAATCCACCCAGAATAATACCTGTAAGCCCAAGTACAAGTGCTTGAGCACTACCAAGTACGCCATTGCCACTGCCTGGGCCTCCATTTGAAGTCGCTAAATTAAATACACCGCCAATCACAGCTATCAGACCGGTGACGATTGCTACAATAGGCCAACTTCTACCATGAAGAATGCTGGTATGAGCGGAGGATTTACGAAATGCCCGCCAGCCTAAAATGGCACTCAGCAATGCCAGCCCTAATGCTACAAGTGCAAATTGACGCTTTGAAGTAAGGCCGTAAACTGTCGAAGGGGTTGGATTCGAAACATTGGCTACCATCAGTATCAAATGCACAAGACCAAAGTACATGGCAATTGCAGCGATAGTGATAAGGACATAAGTGAAGGTTCTTTTTACATTCATTTTTTTTAGCGATTTCATTTTTATGATTTATGATTTGGTAATATTTTCCGAAATTTGCGCACAGCTAATTACTATCGTCCTGCCCGATATGAAGCTAAATTGAAAAACAAAAGTTGAAACACGGCTTACGTCCGCCCAGCTTTTGCAAATACCAATGTTAGCCGTTCGTTATTTTATTGTCTTAGAATTTTCTCCATCTTTCTTCCCTTTGCCAATTCATCAATTAATTTGTCTAAATATCTAGCTTGTTTCGTTAAAGGGTTTTCAATTTCTTCTATACGATAGCCACATATAACACCAGTAATTAATTTTGCATTGGAATTTAAATTTGCTTTCTCAAAGAAAGTTTCAAAAGTTACTTTGTCGTCTATTAACTTTTTCAGTTTTTTAGCATCAAATCCTGTTAGCCATTCTATTACCTGATGCAATTCTTCCTTCGTCCTGCCTTTACTCTCAACTTTTGTGATGTAATGCGGATATACTGATGCAAAAGTCATTTTTGCGATACGCTCATTATGGGTTGTCGTGATTTTCATTATTTGAGTACTTGTAATATGTCAGCTTTTGTTGGATTTCATGATTTCTCCGATAATCTTCTTATCTCTTCAAGCATGGATTGTACATGCCCCCGAAATATTTGTGTTTCCATTGCTGTAGCAATTTTTATTCGAGAATAGATCAACTCTGTGGAGTTGTTGCTTGATTGTTTTAAAGTGTAGGCTATTTCAGAGTAGTTTTCAGGTAAATCCGCATCACCTCCGATACCACTCCAATAAGTAAATCTTAATAGCTTGTTAGAAACATTTTCCAACACCCTTTGTTTCTAAATTTTGTTCCGTGCATTTCACCTTCCCAGATAATGGATGAGCCAACTATCCAATCTGTATGAGTTTGGGAGCCAGTGTATAGAGTAATCAAATCCGGATTTGTAAGTACCTCCCAGATTTTCGAGGCAGGAGCATTTATAATAATGCTTGCTTTAACAGTATTGTTGTTCATAAAGATTTTCAAATTTCAGTTGGTGATAATTGTATTTGGTGTTCTTTTCAGAAAGAGTGAACTAACAAAAGCGACAACAAGTCCGATGGGCAACACTTCGGCATAGGAAATTAGAATAGCAAAAAATGGACTTTTGTACATTTCTCTGAACTGCGCCAGCTCTTGCGTCTTGGTAGCCAATTCAGCGGCAGTCGCTCCGTTCCGAGTTGCTTGATTAATTACGTGCAAGGTGTACTTGTCCAAAAAGTCAGGGACAAACAAGTAGTAGTATGACAAACCAATCACTACATATATGGTAGAACCCACCAATGCAATCATTGCACCTGTTTTAAACGCCTCGCCAAACGAAATCACTCCATTGAGTTGCTTGTTACGAAAATTTCTGATGCCAAAGAAGGTTAGCGAAAAAACAACGACCATAGCGGCATATCCCACTATATCGTTGCTTTCAAAATCTGGATTACGGTAAACTAGACTCATCATGTAAACTGCATGGCCGGCCAAGATTATCCCAAGGATCAATCCAAAAATCAATACGTTTCGTTTCATTGTGTTTTATTTTTTTAATCAAAACTAAAGTCAATAGCGCTGCTTACATTCATACTTTAGTATCAAAGTTCACATGCTTAGTAGAATTCGTACTAAAGTATCAGCTCGCCTGAGGCGTGATTTTCAATCGGTTAGCTTTTTCCACTGCCTGAGTTCTGTTTTTCACGTCCATTTTCACAAAAAGATTGGATACGTGTGTTTTAACGGTACTCAATGACAGGAATAATTTCTCGGCCACTTCAGCATTTGTATACCCCCGAGTCAGCAATTGCAACACTTCATATTCTCGGGTCGTCAGGCTGAGATTTTTTAATTCGGTCTCGTTTATTGTAATGTCATCGGGTCGGGTCAGATAAACTTCCTTCTCAACAATGACAGTTTGTATTTTTGGTTTGGCAAGTTGAGTAGCTATCCAGGTTCCGAGCAGAGTGAAAAAAAAAGCTATTAGTCCAATGTAAATATCTGACGAGTTATCGGTAATAAGATATTTCCATTGCAGCCACTTGAGTATGAAGACAAGAATTGCCATGAACAATCCATACAATATGATATGGCGTGAGTTGCCAAATATTTTCTTTATAGGGGTCATTGTCTATTTCATACCATATAGAAGCAAAGTTAAAGAGCTCAGTTTGAATACGAAACTGTGTGAGAGGATTTGGATCTTGCTATAGCTTTGGTATCGCGGTAGGTTTGTGCGGCTTTGGCATGTACCAAATGCGGGGACAATTCGGAGGAGAATCTTCATAAAAATGCGAAGGGTCGGCTGTATTATTTTTTAGCCTGTCCCACGATTACTTTTTTTTAAAGTCCAAGTTGTCCCGAAGCCGTTCAATTGACCACGTGGGAAATCTTTGTTAGTAGAGTGTTACCCGTTAGATGACCAAATTGTCCGGGCCCTATTACTGCCAACGTCTGGCTAAATGCAGTTGCGGGTTTTTGAAACCGCGTCCTGTCCCCGAAACCAAACGTGGAACGAAGATAACACTTATAGCTTACACGTCACCGCGCTATTGCAGAAGCATTTTGTTGTGCACAGTGCCGCATCACTTCAAACTTTTACCTAAGCACTTTTCGTTCATTACGATAAGTGCACAATAAACTGTCCAATGAAAATATCTTTTTTACCGCCTTTTGAATACGGGAAAACATACAAGACTTTGGTAATTACTCCATGTCACGAACGACTCTTTCTCACTCTGATAAGAGTACTTAACTAAATTTGAATTTTTAAAATCTTTTCATCGTAAAGTTGGTAGCCAATAATTACTACTTCTTTATAAAAGGCAATGGCTTTTTCTTCGCTTTCAAAATCACCTAATACACGGTCGGTAAATGTTAAGTCCAATGAGGGGTTTCGTTTACTGTATTCGGTTTGGATTATTCCATTAACTAAAAGCCTATAAACTGTTTTCATCTGTATTTCTTTATTTCTGTTCAGATATTCAATAATTTTAGTCACCCAATGAGGCCTGCTCCACAAACTCTGGGTATTTTTTTAAAAAAATTATTCAAGGTATTAGTGACTTCTTTATTTTCTCCCGGCAGCAGGAATGTTACTTCCACAACTGCATGACGATTACCGAACTCTCTCAAGTACAGCTTTCGAATAATGAGTCCTGTCTTTGTCTTGTTATCTTTTCCATCAGGCCATAGAAATTGGTATTTTTTCAATTCTTCCTTTGCTTTTTCGGTTGTCTTTTCGGTCGTCATGGTGTCCGCCCTTTTTTATTACACGAAAAGTCGCTTGACTAAGTTTTTGCTTATGATTGTCCAGGTGTGAAAAAGGTATCACTTCATCGTCTTGGCAATGATATCTTATACATTTTTGTTATAGGGAGTCATTTATTCAGTAAATTCTTTTCAAATTCTAAGATGTCAGGGTGAGTAAATATGTTTATTAATTTTTCTGCAGGTTGTCTTAGCCCCCTAATAGACTGCTCAGAATCTGCAAAACAGATTTTGAATATTAAATTAGGGAAATATGACCAGAACCAAAAGATCATTCACGCCTGAAGACCGACTGAGCATCGTTCAAGAAGGCGAGCGGGAAGGATTTATGGAAACCTGCCGCAAGTACAATTTATCACCTGCGTTAATCTACAAATGGAAGCAACGCTACTTGGCCAAAGGTGCCGAAGGATTAAAGCCTGCTTACAAGCGAGTAGATCCAGAAGTACGCGCTTTAGAAGAAGAGAATGAACGACTCAAACGGATCATTGCCAAGCAAGCTTTAGAGTTGGAAGTTAAAAGCGAGCTACTAAAAAAAACTCCTATTCAACCCAGGAAAAAATAACTGTGATAAAGCCTTATACAAATCGTTGTTGCACTTCGCAATTAGTTCAATGGGTTGGACTTCCCCGAAGGAGCTATTATTATAAAGCACATCCTGGACCAAGAGGAATGATCCCCAGCACTCATACTTGGCAACATGATCAACTCATTCCCAATGAAAAAGTGGTAGAGACCATCAAGGAAATACTGATGGAGCCTTACTGTGCCTATGGGTATGAGATGATCACTGATGAACTACGGTTACTCGGTTTTCTGATCAACAAAAAGAAAACCTACCGTTTGATGGACCAGCAGAAATTACTGTTGGGGAAAGTCATTCGTTGTAAAGGCAAGCGCCAATGGGTGAAGTATCGAAAGATTCAAGCGACTAAGCCTCTGGAGTATTTATGCCTGGATATCAAATATGTGTGGGTGCGTGGTGATGGCCGTTGGTATTACTTGCTCTCCATCATGGATGTCTACAGCCGAAAAATACTAGTGTGGATTTACCAAAAGAGCATTCGCAAAATAGATGTTATCAATTTGTTCCGATGGCTACATCAGTGTTATAACTTAAAAGGTGTGATTATAAGAAATGACAATGGCTCACAGTTTTTGGCTAATCAGGTGCGTCAGTTCCTAACTCAATTAGAGGCGCAACAAGAATTTACTCACGTAGCTACTCCAGAAGAAAACTCGTACATCGAAGCCTTTCACAGTATTGTGCAGCGGGAGTTAATTGAGCGTTTTGAGTTCAGCAGTTTCTATGATGCCAAGCAGCATATCGAAAAATATATGGAGTGGTATAATTATCAACGCAAACACCGGGCGATTGGGAAAATTACACCACACCAAAAATGGAAAGCAGCGCTATCCGGTTCAGTTGATAAGCAGCGCGGCCAGGTGGATGTAGAGGGACTGTCAAGGCCGACTGATTCCTTTAAAAATAATTTAAACAATCAGTCGCTCGGCCCGAGCCTTGACAGTACCGGAACAGACACCTATTTTTGCTTATCGGCTGAACCGGATAAGCTCACCGATAAATTACACATTTTGAAAAAGGATTTTGTGCAAACTATTGGGGGCTAAGACAAGGTGTCACAATTCCAATCCCAGTATTTACATTTTGTTTATTCGGACTGTCTTCTAGTACAGAATCAATTTTACCACTATCAATGTCAAAATGTCCATAAATCATTCCAATGAGTCGTAGCTGAACACCTTCGTCTTTATATTTTAGACTATTGTCTCTAAATCTCAGAGCTCCATTGTTTATAAATACCGGAGATCCGCTTAGTCCACCAATAGATCTTGCTTCTATTAAATAAGCATCCATCGGGCCATATTCTGTTTGTATTTTTTCTTCTATAGTCGATGCTATGTTTCCAATTCTTACTATCGGTATGTTTCGATTTTTTCCAGCATGAAAAGTAAAGAGTCCTACGATATATATTTCATCTCCAGTTCCCCAGTCTTCCTTTTCTAGGTCTTCATTTGAAAAAATTGCTGAAACAGGGTACAGTATTAAATCATCTTCATCATTTAGTTGATAAGGAGAGAAGGCTATATCAATTGTCGAATTGTCAGTATCAATCCAATTTTCTGTTTTAGTTTCAACCCACTTTGAACTGTTATCAAATGTATTTATCCTAAGAAAAACCTTCTCAAGTCCAAGTCCTTTAATTCCTTCAATTACATGTTTTGCGGTCACTACGTATGGGATTTTATTTTTTGTTTGATCGTTTAAAATAAAAAAAGCTGTACCAACAATTCTATAGCCGCCATTGGGCATTTGAAGTCCCACGAATGCAACACATTTTCTTATGGTTTCAGGTACTTTCATTTTTTCATAATTACCCACAACATTTAGTCACGCGCAACTCCATAGCGCCTATTTCCTATTTAGCTTAAAATAAACTTTTCGATTTCTTGACGCTAACTCCGCTTGGCCCATTTTAAAACGCTAAATTCATTTTCCCTCGCGCAGTGCCTTGTAAATTTTGATTGCACTCATCAACAGAATCACAAATAGAATCAACCCAATCAATCCCCACACAAAACTCATGTTGCTTTTTACAGACACCAACATGACAATAGCTACTAAGAAGACTGTAGCTACTTCGTTCCAAATCCTCAGCTGAGTCGAAGTAAATCTGAAAATACCTTTCTGCTGGTCGCTGTAAATTCGCTGCAAAGAAAAATGGTAGAGATAGAGCCCGATTACAAAACCAAGTTTAATCCACATCCAGGTGTCAATGCTTCCATAGATATAGAGTACAGTAGGCCCCAAGATCAGCGTCAAAATTGCCGAGGGCCAGGTGATCCCCAACCAAAGCTTTTTGATCATCGGATTAAACTGCTGTTGAAGTATATTTTTTTCTGTTTCGGATTTGTCGTTCGCCTCGGTGTTGTAAATGAACAATCGCACGATATAAAATAAACCGCTAAACCAAGTAACGATAAAAATGATATGGAGGGCTTTGAAGTAAGAATACATGGTGCCCAAATGTAATAGCCATTCCCCTTTAAAACCAACGCGTTCCAAAAAAATCATGACAAAAGTCAAGTTGAGAAATGAGGAACCATATCTTTTAGGACAAAGCCTCACATTACTTTTAAGACGCTTTAAATCGATGATATGCAATTTGAAGAACTCCTCAAAAAATATGACGTACCGGTTCCCCGTTACACGAGCTATCCCACCATGCCCTTCTGGAATACGGAGGCATTTACTATCGAACGATGGCTCCATTCGGTGAGGACGATCTTTAAAGAAACTAATAACAAAAAAGGAATAAGCCTATATATTCATCTTCCTTTCTGCGAAAGCCTTTGCACCTACTGTGCCTGCAACACGCGAATCACGAAGAATCATAAGGTGGAAGAAAACTACTTGCAGGCAGTAATCCAGGAATGGCATCACTACTTGGAGTTATTCCATGAACCTCCAATCATTCGCGAGCTCCATATTGGAGGAGGCACACCAACTTTTTTTTCTCCTGAGAACCTTGAAAAGTTAATTACCAATATTTTGAAAGTTGGAAAGATTCATCCTCAAGCTGAGTTTAGTTTTGAAGGACATCCGAACAATACCACCCAGGCCCATCTTCAACAACTTTTTGAATTAGGATTTAAACGGGTAAGCTTCGGGGTACAAGATCTTGATTACAAAGTGCAAAAAACCATCAACCGAATTCAGCCTTTCGAAAATGTGGAGAGGGTTACCAATGAAAGTCGTGAAATAGGTTATCAATCCATCAGCTACGATTTGGTTTACGGATTGCCGTTTCAAACTAAAGAAAGCGTAGAAAATACCGTAAAACAAATTATTACCCTTAAGCCGGATCGGATTTCTTTCTACAGTTACGCTTATGTTCCATGGTTGAAGCCAGGCCAACGCGGATACGAAGACTCTGATTTGCCTAGTGATGTAGTAAAACGATCGCTCTATGAAACAGGTCGCAAGCTGTTCCTGGAGGCAGGTTACGTTGATATTGGCATGGATCATTTTGCATTGCCAGCCGATGCCCTCGCGCTTGCCCAGCACGGTGGAACCTTGCATCGGAATTTTATGGGCTATACAACAACGGCGACTAATCTATTAATTGGCCTTGGAGCATCGTCCATCAGTGATGCGCACTATGGCTATGCACAAAACTTAAAAAAAGTAGAAGAGTACGAGGAAAAAATTTTCAATGGGGAATGGGCTGTCTTCAAGGGTCATCACCAGTCCGACGAAGATCTGTTTATCAAACATTGCATTCTGGAAATTGCATGCAAAGGTGAATTGCAAGTTACTCTTTTGGACCGGGCAATGAACGAAACTTTATTTGAAGAACTAAGTGTGATGCAAGGGGAAGGGATCATCATCTTGTCTGACTCTGGATTGAAAGTAACTGGACTAGGCAGAGCGTTCATCCGAAATGTTTGCAGCTTATTTGATAAGCGAATGAAGAGTTTACCAGAAAAAAAATTATTCAGCAAAGCAATCTAAGCTTTGTTCAGAAAGACTGCCATCTGTTCCTGAAAGAGCTCTTCCGCCAGCTTGGCGTCAGTTAAAAGATGCCTACCCCCAACATAGCGAACAATTTCACCTCGATGAAAAACCGGCATGATGGTAGCATTTACCCAGTAATGATTTCCATCTTTGGCCCGGTTCTTTATTACCGCCCGGAATACATCACCCTTCTGTATAGTCAACCAGAGTCGACGAAACAATTCTTTCGGCATGCTAGGATGTCGGATAATGTTATGCGAGCTGCCAATCAATTCATCCTTGCTATATCCTGAAATGGTGCAAAACGGATCGTTGGCAGATAGGATTATGCCCTGTAAGTCCGTTTCAGAAATGATAACAAGATTTCTGTCATCTCCATGATTAAGCCCAACTAATAGGTTCTCCATTATCCCTCAAACCAGCAGAGATTGCAAA
>Ga0302204_1000610_pt1 | contig 11077 bp, 9 predicted proteins | sample II_Fen_E1_2_FD_194578 | JGI IMG/M metagenome (GOLD analysis project Ga0302204, IMG submission 194578) | Peat permafrost microbial communities from Stordalen Mire near Abisko, Sweden - II_Fen_E1_1 | ecosystem: Environmental > Terrestrial > Soil > Wetlands > Permafrost | place: Sweden: Abisko...
CGAGTGGTAAAAATGAGAATTATTTAAAAGTTAATGAATCAGATGCTACCAAAAATGCGCAAACCGGAGGACTTTCCTTGGTAACCTATATGAATCCCAATCCCAACAAAAGTGGCCATATTGCAACATTTAGTGTTGGAACTAATTTAGTTGATGGTAAAATTGCCAATATTGGAACTGCTCAATATACAGGTTTTGTTTCCTTAAATGGAGCTATCAACAAGAACAAATCTAAAGAGTATTTCATTTTACTTACTAATGTGCTTCCAACTGTAACAGCAGTGGGACAAAAAAAATAGACAATATGAAGAGAGTATTTATTTCTGCGTTTGTATTTTTTATAGCAACGCAATTTAGTTTTTCTCAAATTCCAAATGGTTTTTGGCAGGAAAAAACACAAAATGTGTCCGACGCTTATCTTGGTGGGTACCACTTTACAGGTAAAACCTTCGAATATACAATAAATGGATATGATGGCTTAAACCCTATAACGGCTTTAGGTGGCGAGTATGCAATAAAGGATGGAAAGATTTTTTTTACAGTAGCATATATCAAAAAGGTTGTTGGAGGTCAATTGTGTCGTAGTGAAACAAGTACACTAAACGATTCTTGGTCAATTAAAGATGGTAAAATGTCTATTGTAAAATTAAACCCTAAAATAAAGGCCATTGCGAATATAGATATTAGTGACAATTATTTAATAATCAATAAACAAAAGTTTTATAAAGTAGAAGCAAATTAATCTAACTTTTGAGCTAGTTGGATTAATCTAAAAATAAAACCGTTCTGATACTCTCAGAGCGGTTTTATTTATCTCTTTCCTTTTATTCTTTCCTATTTATTCTCTTTGAATATTTAATAAAATGGCGTGTTCAAGATTGTCTAGAATTCAACAGCAAGATGTGTTTTAACCCGTAGTTAAACGTTTTTGCCTGATTAAAATCAGGAGTTAGAACCCTCGCAACTCGGGTTCAATTTTTATCAAGAATGGTATAACTATAGATACGCACAAAGCCCTGCAATTTAAGGTTGCAGGGCTTTGTGTTGTTTTGACAACTCGAGAGAGTTATCAAAATGGCACAAAATAATTTTAGAAGTTCACTTTACCATCCAGTAAATCCTTCATCCGTTTTTTAGTTAGCATAGAATTAATGATTTTAATCAGGGCGTTTTTCTCGTCTTCGTCAAATTGATTAATAAGCATTAGTTGCTCGTTCAGTTCACGGTTTTGCATTTCCACCACACTATCTTCACTATCGTTTAAAAGGTTGTCAGCACTCACGGCAAACACTCTCATTAATCGCTGTACAATATCAATAGATTGTGTCCTTTTCTGCTTTATTACAAACTCAATTGCGGTATATTTGCTCACAGTGTTTTTTGAAAACAAAATCAACATTCTTTTATGTTACCATATACTTGGTATTAAGCAGAAGAATCTTAAAACAGTTTCCCAGTTTTCAACTGTTTCCATAGTAAGACCAGATTTCGCTAGTGAATTAATCCAGTCCTCACCAATAGCCTCAGCCCAAAAAACATTCGCGAATTCTTTGTCAAAAACATATTTTTTTGAATCTAAGTTGAAATTAAAACATGCATGATTAAAAGGTTTATCTTTATCTTCAACATGATCTGGTGTTATAGTAAAAGTGCCAGCAAAACATTCTTCACTCTCACAATAGTCCAAAATAAAAGAGAGTCTCGAAAATCTATCGTGAAGATATTCTATAAATTCAATATTAGGTGACCAACGCGTGTCGTAAGTAACGCAATAATATTGTTTACTTTTACTAATAGTCTCTGGGTATTTAACATCGTAGTCACACCCCCAGTTATTCTCAAGCCATTGGTCACAGTCTGAATAACCGTACTTATCCTCCAAATCTGAAATATATGTGTTGAATTCAACTTCTGTTCGACCTTGTTTATCCAAAAGAATTGTTTTTAATTTACCATTTTCATCATCAACATCAATTTTCGAAACTGGACAAAAAATGTTAGGCGACTGAAAATCTGATAATTCTTTAGGACACGGGAGGAACTTCGACATTTGAAAGATATCATTACCTCCTGAATTCAGACATTCAAAGAATTTTTTCATTGATCTTGAACTACCACTTACTTTTAATCTATTTGAGCACGTATTTGCCATAATTTAATAAACGATTGCCTGTGCATCGTGAGGTTTTATGTTTGTATTTTTTTCTCTATTTATACTCATATCTATTTTTTTTTCGAAAGTTGATATTTAATGTCATATTTAACATGTATTTTTATTGTGTTGTTAATCAATATATTCCAAATTAATTACTTTATATCTTTCTATTATTTCTATAGTCCTATTTCAAAAAAGTTTATTTTTTTACAGGAAATATTTCGTTAAATAGAAAATCTATCAGAATAAATGGAGATAAATGAGATAGTAAGACCGTGGATAAATTAAATATTACATGAAAAGTTCAGTTTAATTAAAAAATAGTATTTATCTTTGATAAATTTTAGATAAAAAACAGGATCCAATCAATATTTAATTAATTGAATACACCAAGTAGAGTAAAATTGTTCGTTTTTATATATGTCTATTTCATAGTAATATAGAAAATGTTCGAGTAAAGATAAATGCGATATATCCCAAGTAAACTAGACATATCTTTTTTAAACTGGGTATATACAAGTGTTAGCGGCAAGCATAAAAAACAAAAAGATGAAAGTAGCTTACCATTTTAAGTGTACAGAAATTGACGGACGTTACGATCAGGTTTTCTATAAGAGTACCTTTACTAAACTATTGAGTTTGAATGAGCCATTCATATCTTCAAAAGTTCTGGTTGGAGACTTAGTTACTCACAGCGTAAAAGAAAAGTTTAGCTACTCAACAGACTTTTTGATAGAGTTGTTCCAATTAGACGGAGATAATTGGAAACGAATCATTAACGATAGAGTAATATACTTCGAAGAGCAAGACGTATTCATTATTTGTTTTGAAACAATACAAAAAGAAATAGCTGAAAAACTACATAAATCACTAATCAGTGAAACACATTATTTGGGTGCATTCGAAATCGACAATTCAATTGAATTGCATTGGCAATTATATAGCTTAAACATTGGGCCCAAATTTAGACTTCTAAACAAGAATATCAACATTTTACTTGATACAGACAGTGAAGAAAATAAAGATATTGCCATACACTACAGCCAACTTTTAGAGGGTATTCCATTTGAAAAAGTAAATACTGAATTTTCAAATTATAGGTATTCTATTTTTGATGACAATCACAACTTTGAGAATGCAAAAAGAACAAGTGAGTGGAAAAAAAGTACAGAATCACTCTTTACAACTATCACAGATGAGATAATTGCTAAACTAACGGACACTGCACCTGAATTGACAGATAGACTTTGGACAATTAATAATACATTTTTGAATGCGCAAGTTGGGGAACAATATGCTCTAGCTATGACCTCTTGCAGACGACTATTTGAGTATATAACAGACTGCTTATTCCCAGCAACAAATGAAATAATTGATGGTCACTCATTCAAAAAAGATAAGTATAAAAATAGGTTATTGGAATTCGCAAATAGAGAATTAAAAAGTGAAACAAACATAGACTTAATAGTTGCAAATACAGTTTCATTGTTTGAAGAGTGGAACAAACTTTATGACTTATCAAACAAAGGAGTTCACAATGAACCACATAGACAAGAATGCAGACGTTGTATCATAAGAACAATTTTATTACTTGACGACTTGATAACAATCAAAAAAACACCTTTTATAGTTAACGTAAAAGCCGAGAAATTTTTCAACGACTTTATTGAGGACAACAATGCCAGCCGCTAACACACGCCTCGTTCATTGGTTGGCTGACGTGCATTACGGCAGTTTTGCTCCCGCATTCACCTTGTCGTTTCACGACAGCGAATGCTCCCGCAAACCGCCAAATACCAATAGCCTCGGTCGTTATCGATTATTATAAAGAAAAATTAAGAACGAAAAATCGCAAAGAACCCAAATGACAATTAACGAATTCATAGAAATACTATACAAGAACAGACAAGTTATTGAAACTCTTTTTCAGAGAAGGCAGAAAAGTGTTTATATTGAACAACTTTTGCCCTTGATGAATTATGATAATGAAAAAATGGATTTCTTAGTAGAGAATGAAATCTTAATAAAAATAGGAAATACAATTGTTATCAATGATATAATAAAAGATTTCTTTGAAAAATTCACAAATGCCACTGAAGAGATTAATAACGAATATACCGAAGGACTTTTAAAAGACTTAAAAGCCAAAATCGAAATATTCAACGAACAACGAAGTCTTGACAAAAAAGATGAGTATTTATTGAAAATCAAAACAGATTTACGTAAAATTGGTCAAAATATCCATTCTAACGTTAGCCAAATACGCAAGAATATTTATGACGCGTACATTACTGAAAAAAATATCAAAATACGGAAAATAATTTTAGATGAAAATGATAGAAAAGCGCATCAAATAGAAAATCTAATACACACTATTCAAGAATTTATAAAAAGCAACGAGTGGGAATTTTTCAGAAAAAATGCAGATGATAACACGTTGGAGTACATCGTAACTAACTTATTTAAAAGCATTAATGTTGCCTGGCGAAATTTGACTGATATAATTCAAAAAATAATTGATTTTCATAATCAAATAAGATTACAAACTGAAACTTTCAAAAAATTACAAAGAATAAAACAACTCAAAGATAATGGAACAATAAAAGAGTATACAAATATTGAAAACGTTTTATTGAAAGAGAATGCCTTATTTTATAATGAACAACAGCGTTTTAATTACAATATCTCTATTCCATTTTTACAGTCCGATGAAGGTTATTACATAATTGCAAAAGTAAAGGAGAAAATTAAAGAGAGTGCAACCACTATAAAACCAAAAATAGCAGGTGAAGTTTCAGAATTAAGTATTGAAAAGCAACAACAAAATAAACTATCAATAAATTTATATAAACTGAAACTGCAATTTGCTTCAGGGGGTGGTGAATTATTTAATTTTATTGAAAACTACGAATTTGAGCAAGATTTAAGTTTTGATGAAAAAGTTACTTTGTTTTGCAAAATTGCTTCATTGTACAACACTGAATTTTATCATACAGGTGAGTATAAATTGGTTAATAATATAGAATATGCAGTTATTCAAGCAAACAAATAGATTATGGAGAATACTAAAACACCACCAATTGAGACGCAAGAAATATTTGAAATATTGACAAAAGGGTATTTTATTAGCATTGACAGCGAAAGACAGGAAATTCAAAAACTTCACAGAGCAATTAGTGAAGAAAACAACTATGAACTTCTTTATGATTATTTCAATAGAATCGGTTTTCAGTTAATAAATGGAAACGACAATTCTTTTTACTATTTTGCAAAACAAGACACTAATAAGAAATTAGAAGATAAATTAAAAACAGCTTATAAATGGATCGATATTTATGATTTTCTAATGTCGTATGGTGAAAGTATAAACGAGTATTTTTCAGCAGGTAAAATTTTTACACCAGATAATATTTTCACCACTTGCAAAGTGAATACAGAATTAATGGAAAAATTAAATAAATTGGTAAAAAATTCTTCCCTGCCTTATGACAAAATCATTAAATTGATTGACGATTTAGTAAAAGCTACATTCGTAGAAGAATATAATATTTACAATAAAGAATACAAAGTCGTAGCTGCATTTGGATATTTAGAACAACTTATAAAAACAATAGATATAACAACAAGTGATGAAGATACGACATCTTAATAAAATAGTTTTTCTCAATAGTGCTGACATTGATTATCAAGAAATCGAATTAGACGGAAATGTTCATTTTATTGGTGACCAAGGAGCTGGTAAAAGCACTGTACTTAGAGCTTTATTATATTTGTATAATCCAAGTAACGAAAAATCGAGACTTGGTATTGGAAAAGACGACAAATACTTCTTAGACTATTATTTTGAATTTGACAACTCACATATTGTTTACGAAATCCAAACAGAAGATTCAAAATTCTGTATTTGGCTAACCAAAGAAGGTAATCGTCCAGCATTTCGTTTTATTGACAAAGAATATCAAAAAGATTATTTCATGGAAAAAACGGTAAATGGCTATCGTTTTTTATTGCCAGATGAAATCAAAACATTTTTACGTTCAAAAAATATTGATTTTACACGAAAATTACAATTATTAAGTGAGTATAGGAATGTTTTTTATGGTGCTTCCAAAGAAAACAATTTAAGACAATACTCTTTGATGCAAAGCCAAACATATCAGAATATTCCTAATACAATAACTAATGTTTTCCTGAGTACAAGTTTAAAATCGTCCAACATTAAGCAAACAATTATTCACTCGTTAGTTGACGAAGAACAAACTGAGAATCAAAATAAATATATAATTGACTTATCTTCAACCCGAAAAGACATAGAAGAATTTGAGCAAGATTTTAATGATATTGCTGCTTTTGATGTCATTAAAATAAAAGTAAATCAATTAATTACAATTTCTGACAAATACAATAAACTTGAACAGGATAAAATTATTTCAGCTCAAAATCTTGGTGAAAGCCAGCTTTTTCTTAGAAATGAGTTAGACCAAATTACAGAAAATTTTCAATCAACTGAAAAACAATTACAAAATTCACAAACAATTATAAATCAAGAAAAAGCTAATCATTTACAAAGCGAAAAGGAGATTAGTGACCAATTAACAATATTGAGAAGTGACCTTGAAAAAGCTCTAAATTTAGATCAGAAATGGAAGAACATTAAGGTTTCTGAAAACTTGATTGGAATTGAAAGCATTTTGTTGAAAATTAACGAAAAAGGGAGACTACAAAATCGCAAAGAATCAGAAGACACACAACTTCAAATATTTAAAACACAATTTGATAAAATTGAATTAAAATACGATTATATTTTTAAAGGTATTGAAAATGAAAAACAATCAGCATTGAATTTATTAAATAATTCGTATTCAAAAATCACTAAGCAACTGAATGAAACGCAAAATGAAACCAACGAATTTTATTCAAGAAAAGTTGATGAACTTAACGAAACTTACGAGATTAATTCAAAAGGATTAATTAACAAAAAAGACGAAACTCAAAGAGAGTTGAATAAGTTCATTGAAAAGCGTGCATTTATTACATCGCAAATCCTTTATAACTCGGAAATAGATGAATTACAAAAGAATATAAATGATTTAATTGAAAAGGAAAATTCAAATCTTTCTGAAATCAAAATTCAGAAGAATAACATTGAAAGCATTAAGAAACTAGCAGAACCCGAAGAAAAATTATTATTAAACGAGTTTGAATCCAAAAAGCAGTTAGCTACAGAAAAAATCAATAAAATCAAATCTCAAATTAAAGAAATTGATAATGATTTACAATCTTATGAAAGTTCTTTATATAAGTTTTTAAATGATAATTATTCTGGTTGGGAAAGCAAATTTGCAAAAGTTTGCTACAAGGAAATTTTGTTCAGTAAAAATCTTAAACCGAAAATTCACGAAATATCAGAATTATTCTATGGTTTAGAAATAGATTTATCGGAAATTGATACAAAAATCAAATCTATCCAAGATTATGAAACAGACAAAGAGAATCTGGAAACTTCGTTAAATGAACTTCAATTTGAATTTCAGAGACTTATTGAAACTCATGAAAATGATAAAACTGAATTTATTAGAAAACATAACAAAAAAATTGCTGACATAAAACGAAAAATTGAAAGTTTTGAAAGCGAAAATTATCAACTCCAGATAAATCGCATTAAATTTGATAATCAAAAAGAAGCGTTTGTAAACAAAGCAATTGAAGAAAAAGCAAAACAGTTAGCTGAAATTAGTCCTAAAATTACAAGTTACGAAAATCAAATAGCTGAAATATCAGAAAAGATTGAAGTCCAAAGCAAAGCAAAAAAGAAACAAAAAGAAAGCCTTGATTTAGAGAAAATACAGAAAATTAAAGAGATTGATGCCAAAAAGGAATTTGAAGAAAAGGAGTTTGAAAGCAAAACAATCGAAAATGAAAAGAGTTATGCCGACAAAAGAACTTTGAAAAATGCGGAGAAACTTAAAGAGCTTTCAGGTGAAGGCGCAGATATCAAAACTATTTCAGAAATTGAAAGCAGAATTACAGCTATTTCAGAACTGCTAAAAGAGATTGAACAACTCCAAAAAAAATACGTAAATGTTTATGAAGTTGAAAAGGAAGAAATTTTTAAAATTCAAGATTATTCCAGTAAAATTGAAAAAGAAACTGCTTTTTTACAAACCTTAATTCTCACAAACAAAACTGAACTAGATAAATTAGAAGAAGTACATAAAACTATTAAGATCCTTTTTGATAAGCTAAATTTTCAAAAAGAAGAAATAGAGTTAGATATAATAGCTTATGACAATTTTCAGAAAGAGAAATTATTTGACGAATTGGCTTACTATATTCAAACAACTATAAAAGCTCAAAAACATGACAAAATTATAAATATAATCGCAAAATTGAAAGATACAGTTATTGATATTGGTATTCTGGGTAAAGATTTATTAAAATTAACTAAGGAGTTTGTTAGCCCTTTTCGACCGAATAATATCTTTAATTTTCCAAAAGAATTTTCATCAGAAATTGATTGCTTAGATTTCATTCAAACAAATTTAAAGGAGTACATTGAAGAAGAAAAAATAGAAATTGTAAAGCAGCAAACAAAAAAGAAACATTCAGGTTTGATAAATCACATTGTTGGCGACATTGATTTACTTGCTGGGAAAAGAAAGGATATTGATAAAATTATCCACGACATAAATAACGATTTTAAGAAAGACAATTTTGTTCATGCCATTGAGGAGTTTGAACTACGAACCCAAGACACCGCAAATAATATCGTTCAGATTTTTGTCAGAATAAAGGAATTACATGATGATAATTCATTTAATTTTGAAGAACCCAATTTGTTCACAAACCATAAAATGGAAGAAAGTAAACAAAAATCAATAAATCTTTTAACCTCTCTTTTAAAAGCATTAAAGGAATTCTCTAAAACGGAAATCAGTTTAGAAGATGTATTTGAACTTGAGTTTAAAGCCAAACAAAACAATAAGGAAACAGGTTGGAAAAAGGAATTGTCTGACGTTGGTTCACACGGCACAGATATTCTATTAAAAGCAATGATTTACATTATGTTGTTAAATGTATTCAAAGAAACAGCATCAAAAAAATCAAAATTCAAAGATTTTCGATTGCATTGCATTATGGACGAAATTGGGCGAATACATACAAAGAACATTAAGAGTTTAATTAAATTTGCTAATAATCGTGACATTTGGATGATTTTTGGTTCACCTGAAGAAAACGATGCATTGGCATATAAATATGTTTACAATTTTGAAAAGAAAAATGGAATTACAAATGCAACACGACTGATTTATGATAGGCGACAATAAATTAACATTAGTGTTTTGCAATTTATTGAAAAGGCTTTTGAAAAATGAAAAAATACCTATAAGTAACTTTTCTTCAGGCATTAACACGACCCTATTGAAATTGTTTACTGAAGAAAAAGTATTGCTCATTACGCAACAAAGAACAAAATATATTTATTGTCTAAACTCTGAAAACCTACATATTTATTTGCAATCTTTTGGAATTTCAAATTTAGACAATTACATCAATTTTCTTGAAAAAGAAGAAACAACAAGAGCAGAAGCAACGGAAGCAACGTCAAACAGCAAACATAAAAAAGGACGTATTTTTAACGGCTTTTTTATAAAAAGTTATTTGCCAATAAATGCAAAGATTGAAAATCAAACTATTTCATTAAAACCTGCAAAAGGGACGTGGATATATATTGAAAATTTCAAAACACTTGTAATAGAACAAGATATAACAATAGTTGGAGTTGAAAACTCAGAAACTTTTACATATATCGAAAATTACAAATATCTATTTGAGGACATAAAACCTTTATTTTTACTGCGTTACAATAACAATTCCTACATAGAATGGTTACAACAAATTCCAAATGATTATTTGCATTTTGGAGATTTTGATTTGTCTGGAATTGCAACTTATATAACTGATTTTAAAAATAAACTTACAAACAAGAATTGTAGTTTTTTTATACCTGAGAATATCAAGGATTTAATTATAAATTCAAAAAACAAAAAAGATTACATTAAACAACTAAATGACAAAAGGGTTGTCAACATAGATTTTGAAAAACACAAAGATGTAATTTATCTTGTGAAAATAATAAAAGAGAATAAACGGACATTAGAACAAGAAAGATTGATGAAATAAAACGAAATAACAACCGATAACACACACTATGGTCATTGGCTGGTTGACGTGCATTCCGGCAGTTTTGCTCCCGCATTCACTTTGTCGTTCTACGACAGGAAATGCTCCCGCAAACCGCCAGATACCCATAGCCTCGGTCGTTAGTCAGAATAATGAAACCGCCAACAGTTTTATTGTCAATTCAGAAGTTTATTTATATTTAAATCTCAAAAAAATTGGACTAAAAACGATTAAATCGATATTTCTACAATGAGTAAAACTTTGAATAGTAGCGAAAACATTGAATTATCAATCTGTACCATTAAAGGTAATGCGCATATATCCGTAGAAATTATTCTTCTTACAAAATTGATTCGCATATTTAAATGTAATGAAGAAGGGTATCTGTTTGTGATTCAGATTGCAGATGAAGATTATTTTATGAAACTAAAACCTGTGGCTAGTGAATTAAGAAATACATACCCAGAAATATTTAAATTCATGCAATTTTTGGAGAGCATACCTTTAAATGAGAAATTTTTAGTTGTTCAAGGCAATGTCATTGAAGACTCGTCATTAAATAATTATGTAGATATTAATAAAAAAGTACATGAGATCAACAATATTCAATTTCCAATCAATGAAGGAAAAATAGCTGATTTTTATACCGTTTACTTTTGGGGAAATAATAGAGTTCACATAGGGGAACCTGATAAAAAAAAGAGAGTCTGCCGATTTTGTGGGGAGACTTCACCAAAA
>Ga0302204_1000619_pt1 | contig 11015 bp, 3 predicted proteins | sample II_Fen_E1_2_FD_194578 | JGI IMG/M metagenome (GOLD analysis project Ga0302204, IMG submission 194578) | Peat permafrost microbial communities from Stordalen Mire near Abisko, Sweden - II_Fen_E1_1 | ecosystem: Environmental > Terrestrial > Soil > Wetlands > Permafrost | place: Sweden: Abisko...
ACAAAGAACGCCAAAATGTACCCCATGTACATCAGGTTATTATTTCACCTGATAAAAGATATCTGTTAGCAAATGATTTAGGAACAGATAAAGTTACAGTCTATCAATATAATTCAACTGCAGCAGCTAATATATTGACTCCTTTTGATACTTTATCCGTAAAACCGGGTAGTGGACCCCGTCATTCCTCTTTTAGTAAAAATGGGAAGAGACTTTATTTATTACATGAGATGGATGGGACAGTTTCAGTAATAGAAATGAAAAATGGGAAGCTTAGATTAATTCAAGAAACGACAGTTGTAACGAATGATAAAGTTGTAATTGGAGCTGCTGATATTCATTTGTCTCCAGATGAAAAATATCTTTATGCTACAAATAGAGGTACTGCTAATAATATTACTTGTTTTTCAGTGACTAAGGATGGTAAGTTGATTTTCAAACAACAAGTCTCAACTGGTGGAAATGGTCCACGTAATTTTGCAATTTCACCTGATGGTCAGTATGTTTTTATTGCACACCAATTGACTGATAATATCGTGATTTTTAAAAGAGATATTAAGACGGGACTTCTTACAAATACAGGAAAGTACATTGAAGTAGGAGCACCGGTCTGCTTATTGTTTTATTAAATTATTCACAAGATTTTTTTGAATAGAAATAGCTTTACTTCTAAAAGCTATTTCTATTTTTTTCTATTTTCTATTTTGATTTATTATCTATAAAAAATAAGCTGATTCATTAACCACTAGTTTCTGATTTTATTTTTTACCTAAAATATTTTCTTCAAAATCTTCAAAAGTTACTATAAATTCAACCCGCCTGTTTTTTGCTTTCCCTGCTGTCGTTTTATTGGATGCTATTGGTAAGGTGTCTCCAAATCCATGAGAAGTCATACGTGTTGGATTAATTCCTTTTCCTATCAGATAATCGCGTACAGCAGATGCTCGTTTCCCGGATAATATTAAATTTAAAGCTGGTTTACCAACATTGTCAGTATGACCACGAACTTCAATAAGGTAAGTCGGATTGTCAATTAGAACTTGTGAGATCTTATTTAGGATGACAAATGAAGTTTTCTTAATTTCATTTTTTCCATTCTCAAATTGAATGCCTTGTAAAGCTTGTCTAAATAGAGTTTTTACTTCTTTTCTGATCTCAGGACAACCATAATTTGAAGGCGAACCTTTTATTGTAGGACATTTATCCAGATAATCAGGTATTCCATCACCATCTGTATCTCTGGGACAACCATTCTGATCAACCATGCCGTGAGCTTTAACTGGAGTATTTTCACATTTGTCTAAATAATCCGGTATACCATCCCCATCACTATCTAAAGAACAACCATTTTTATCAATAAATCCATGTGCTTCTAATGGAGTATTCGGGCATAAATCGAGGTAATCAGGTATACCGTCACCATCTGTATCCAATGGACAACCGTTTTTATCTACCATTCCTTTTGCCTGTGAAGGAGTTCCCGGGCATAAATCGAGATAATCAGGAACGCCATCGCCATCTTGATCTGATGAACAACCAACAGAATCAACTTTCATGCCTGCAGGGGTGTTTGCACACTTATCAAGATAATCTGGAATCCCATCTGCGTCTGTATCGAGCGGACAACCCTTTTTGTCAACAAATCCAATGGCTTCTTTTGGAGTATTTGGACATTTGTCTAAATAATCAGGAATACTATCACCATCTGAATCTAACGGGCAACCATTCATGTCAACAAATCCGATAGCTCCTTTTGGAGTATCAGGGCATTTGTCAAGATAATCGGGGATCCCATCACCATCTGAATCTATGGGACATCCATGTTTGTCAACTTTTACACCCAATGGCGTACCTGGGCATTTATCTTTTCTGTTTACAACTCCATCTCTGTCTTTATCTTTAGGTTTCCCTATAACAAAGCTTCCTCCAAAGGATATGTTTAGGTTGACTTTATCAATCGGCATATATTGATGATTAATCTTAGGAGTAATATAATCCGATGCAATATATAAATTGATCCATCTCGGTGAAATATTCATAGCAAACCCATATCGATTAAAGTCTTTGTTCAGAATATCACAGGTTCCTGAAAATGTTAACCACGAAAGAGGTTTTAATGTAAGTGCCCCGATGATTTCATTCTTATGAATCGTGGATGAATTATAACTCTGGTAAAGTAATCCCAGACGGATGTCATGTTTATCGTTTGCAAAGATGCTGTATTCTGCAGATGCATTAACGGTATAAGGTATGTTCTCTGTGATGCTTTTGCTATTTGCCGTTTCTTTAAACTTGATTAATTTCTCAGCATCTGTTTTTAATTGATCCAGTTGAGATTGAACGTCTACACTATCAACATTTATATCTGAGAATCCGGTATAAACCACATTGCTGTTAGCAATACCTTTTTTAATGGAGGATGCGTTCCACTTCATAAAGCCTATATCACTCACCGAAGCAGCAATTGTGACATGTTTCACAGGTTTATAGGTAAATCCAAAATCAAATGCTGCACCATATCCAGCTGGCTTTATGTTTGACATATTTGTGCTGATATTTTCAAAATCATAATTATTATCTGCATCTTTTCCAATGGATATCGCATCAGTCATAAAGTAGGATTCCCCTTGTGCACTCATTGTATAACTATTGCCCGCCAAAGTCACATCAAATTTAGTGTAGTTAACCTTTGCCTTGGCAAGTCCAACCAATAGTTTGGCATTTAATCCCACTCTGAGTTTTGAATTAATCTCTCGGGAGTAACCTAATGAAACCTGAGCCATATTCGTCTGCTCAATGGAAAGGTTCTTAAGATCAAATACATTGTTTTGTGTTACCATTCCTAATTTCGCGAGTCTAAAGAAATCTTTGGGCAAGCTTACATCCATATTCTCTTTTAAAAAGATGTCGAAAGACCAAAAACTTTTCCTAGATGTATAGAACCCGAATGATAATAAATTCAGTTTCATGTTTTGATTTATGGTTACATTGGACGGCAATGAATTCATAAACTGGTTTCCATCCACACTCGAATTTAAAAATGTTGTGAATTTATAATTTGGATATAATGGATTTGATGGATCAATCGGATAAATGTAATTTGTCATTCCTGTATTCGATTTTACCCCTAATTCAATGCCCCCTAAAACGGGTAAACTAAAATATCCATATTCCGGAGCAAAAGAGGCATTGAGAGTGTGTCTTTGGCTCCACTCATCTAAAAAGTAATAAGAATGTACATCCTGAGAAAAACTGCTGAATATCGAAGCAAATAATATAGTAATTGGAATGATTATCTTTTTCATGAATTATTTCTTTTAAATAATAATTTTATATCTAATTATTTGTTTGAGTTTGGATTATAGGTAAGTCCTTTCGGTATTCTAACTCTCAAACCTAATTTTATATATTGATCCGGATTTAATTGAATTCCAGCAACCGTACTATTGCTTTTTGCAAAAATCTTTAATTTCAACCCATCCATTAAGTCTAGTGCTCCTGTTTTTGTTTCAGTTAACTTAACAGTGATCTGCGTGGTTTGAGGAGTTGTCTTTGTTCCATCCACATTGCATGGTTTTATTTTATCAGGGGAAGTAATGATAATGCCATCAATAATACCGTTTGAGCTATTTAAAGCGGTAGCTTCCATAGTTAACTCAAGAGGTATTGCATTTTCAACGGATGCAAGTATTTCAATCTGACGGGTGTATTTTAATACATCTTTCAATTCTTTCTTCAAATCTCCAATGGTATCCATGTATTGTAGTACAAAGTCTTTCCCAAAACTTAATGGAACATTAACAGAGTAGCGCAGATTCATTTGATTTTTCAAAGAATATAAATCAACAGTTTGTTTACTTCCGGTAATCGTTGGTATGGCCGAAATTTCTATTTGGTCCGGCACGGATCTTAATAATTTTGGTAATGCTACATTTATAGTATCAAACCCTGAAGAGTAGCCTTTACATAAGTTTGAAATCCAATATCTGCTCCAGGTTGATTGCCCTAAAATACTTGCAGGAGCAATTGAAACCTGGGTTTTAATTATGCCATCACTTATAATGGCACCATTCTTTTTCGGCGTTAAAGTTAAATCCAGATTGACCGGAATACCCATGGTATTCCCAATTTCAAGTTGCATGACAGGATTTACAATATCCAGCACAGTTGCTCCACCCGTTAGGAAGCTTGGTAAATTTAGGGATACGCTTTGTGATACCGGTTGAATATTGGTTGAAATATTTCCTTCAATTTGCCCGATTGACATTGGGCTAATTGTTACTGCAGGAGTTATGATAATACTGGAAATGTCTTTCGAGTTCAGGTTGGCTCCTTTTACATAAGCACTTCCTGACATAGTTACAGCCTGATGAAGGTCGAGTATCCCGTTTATTAGGTCGATTCCATTTGCTCCAAAATCAATTTTTTGTATCGTCAGATCTTTTGTAAAGCCTTTTGTAACTTTAAATCCTTCATTTAGTACTAATTGGTTAGAACTATTGACATCCCCCGCCTTAAATTGTAAAAAGGAAGGAAATTGTATAGTGTAATTGTCAAAAAAGACAGAATCAATACCGGTTGGAAGATTACTAATCCCCATCTTGATCTCTAAGATGGAAGGGGATTTAAGCGTAAGAGTGTACAGACGTTTTACATCAGTAGATACTAATTGGTTTATGTCAATATTCGAGCTTTGATCTGGAATGTTGAAGGATATTCTATTCGTTTCTACAGATGCATTATTTACAGTCAACCCGGTGATAGTTCCGGCAATATTCAGTTTCTTATTACTCATCCCATTGATTGTACTTACAGCAATCGTTTGGCCAGTTACGCTCAACCCATTAATATCATATGATAAATTATCATGAAGTAGTATTGACGTGGTACCGAAGGGCACTGACTGATTAATATTCATGCCCGATATCCCGATATTCTTATTGTATCCCAGTAATTGGCTATAGGGAATTGTAAGAGTATTGTTTGTTTGATCCAGTCCGGTCAGAGGCTTGAAAATAAATTTCTTTGGCAATTGTATAATGCAATTTCCAGCATTAAAATTAAAAGGACTAATGCCTGGATCATTTATGATTAATTGAAGATTCGCCCCATCATCAAAAGTCAAGGTGTTAACTTTCGAAACTTCTTTTGGTATTTGGATAGTCTGGTCTATGGAATTTGATCCGCCTGGAACAAGAACAGCAAAATCTGTTGTCTGAATTTCCATATCACCAATGCTTGGTGCAGAGGTTACTGATAAGTTTACATTAATATTCTTAGTTAAAACAGTTGCATCATCTGTAGTGCCTGAAAATACATAGTCAATAGTGTATGGTATGTCTCTTGAGTAGTTCAATGAACCACCAAGTGGCTCAATTCCAGTCATATCTAATTTGTCTATTTTAAAAGTAGCTATATATTCATCTATATTTCCTAATGCAGCATTGTCGATACGAAATTCATGCCCCGTTATGCTAGTGCCCTGCCCAACATTAGATGATAGTATATATTCGTTGGGGAATTTAATACTAAAACTCTTAATAGCGTCATCTTGTGTCGTAAATCCCATGGCATTGATCTGTTTCTTGTCAAATCGGATGGTTACTGTACCGCTGTTTAATTGTATCGTGTTGATTTTTTTTAATGAGGGAGATGCGTTTGTTAGGATAAATGACATAGATTGTGAAATTGTCTGGGAAGCTTGAATTTCAACTGGACCAACGGCAAGGGCACTAATCGCTTTAGTTCGTGAAGCAACTGAACCATCTGTTTTTGTTAGTTTTTTTGTACTGGAGGCTCCCGAAAGGGGCTTACTGTAATTATAGGCTGAATTGATTGCAGGTAAACTAAATGTAGCCAAATCAACAATGGGTATTGGTAAATTAGATGATATGTTTATAGGGCTAATTTGAAAGGAAGGTATCTTGACATCTGCAAGACTTGTGGTTATTGGTGCAATGGCTATAGGCGCAATTGTAAAGCTAACAGGATTTATAGCATTTACGTTAACCTGCATGGAATCACTGATCTGGAATAAATAGGCTCCACTCTGTGATTGTTTCAGAATATCTATATTCTGTTTATCCAACATGGTTCCTAAAAGAATTTTTTGAGTTGTGCCAATGGGAAATGTCAGAGAATCACCTCCAAGGGTCATATCTGTGTTTACTCCATCTTTTAAGTTGTAGTCGTCACTCATACAATTTGATAATGTGAACGCTAAAATAATCAGGAGGATTTGGTAAAATCTTAATTTTCTAAATGCAGTCATTATGCTCAATGTTAGATTGTTAAATTTTGATATAGGGGTGAATGGATGAGTGAGATATAAAAGGTGTTTAATATGAATCTGATTTGATTCATATTATAAATGAGTAGTTTGGATTTAACAAAAGGAAATGGAATAAAATGGAGTCTCTAATAAAAATGTTAAATCATATTATTCTTATTAGGAAAGATAAGGCAGAAATCAAGATGGGCTATTTTATATTCTGTTTGCATTTAAAGAGACTTCTTTAAATATTGCTTGAAAAATGTCATTCAGCTAGTTTAACCTCTACTTTGTTTAGCATCAGATATAAACAACCGGGTTTAAGGAGAATATTGTTAATCACAAAAATAGACGTCTTTTTTCATTGTATCAAATCATTGTATTGCATCGTTAAATATATTATACTTGCAAAAATAAAAATTAATTTCAAAGTACCAAAGGAAATAACATCTTATTATTCAGAAATTTGAAAAATTATGATATTTAAAATAAATATGTAAATTATATGTCAAATTATTTTCTTATTTGGTATCCTAAATGTAGTTGTTTCTTTGATTAGGAGTCTCTGTTGGATATATTATATAAAAATGCTTCATGTTTTAAATTAAGCAGTTTTTAATAATCCATCTTATTTTTATTTCACTGCATAGGTTATATTTCCATATCGATGATATTCAAAAGCAATACTTTGTTCTTTTACGTAATGAAGTAATTCAATGCGGCCTTCAATAAGAGGCTTTGAGGATACAATGTGTTTCCCTTTTTTTGATACTTTCAGGTAAAAATCATCTGAAAGCTTATTGCTACATGTTCTGATTCGCTCATATTTTTCAATATCATTCAAAAAATCACTCTCTGACTGGATTATTAGTGTACATTCATGTTGGGTTGACTTTTTTAAAATTTCAAGCTTATAATCATCGTCATTGATACTTACTTTGATGGGAGTTTTTACAATAATGGCAGCTGCCAGAACCATAAATATATCACAAAGATTATCGCTGTTCTGAACCCGGAGAACCATGTTTCTAAGTGGTAAATACCGGAAGATGTTTTCTTCTCCCATTAAATGATGAATGTCGTGTGCCTGCGAAAACTCATTTTTCTGGTTTTTTATATAACTATCCACTGCCGTCTGAAAATGTGCATTTTCATGGATATTCAGGATGGAGGAGAAAGTCTTGAATTGATTCTTTTCTCTGGATGTAGCGGGAATTTTTATACTGTCAGCTATATTCACGAAACTGGTCACATAATTCCTTCCCCCTGCTTTTATTCCCCCGCCAAAAGCTGAGCGTTTCATACCCCCAAAAGGCTGACGGCTAACAATTGCCCCTGTTATTCCACGGTTAATATACAGGTTCCCGGATTCAACGCTGTTTTTCCAACGCAATTGTTCTTCTTCATCCAGGCTTTGTAACCCGGAAGTTAACCCGTACTCGGAGGAATTTACCTTCTTAATCCCATCTTCCAGATCATCAATACAAACAACAGCTAACAGAGGAGCGAATAATTCATTTTTAAATGTATAACTATCCGGTTTTACCCCCCACTTTACACAAGGTTTCAATATGAACCTTTTTTCATCTACAAACTCCGGTTTTACCAACCAGCTTTCGCCGGCTTCCGGATGTTCAATGGCATATAACAGTTTTTCATTTTCTGAAGTAATCATGGGCCCTACAATATTACCTCCATCCCAAACTCCTCCTGTTTTCAAACTTGTTACAGCATCTGTTAGCTTTATTTTAAATTCAGGGTCGTTGTACACTTCTTTTTCCAGTAAAAGCAATGAACAGGCTGAACATTTTTGACCTGCATTACTAAAGGCTGAGGTTACTATGTTCAGAATGGCATGATCACGATCACCGCTAGCAGTAACGATGATGGCATTTTTCCCACCGGTTTCTGCTGACAGGGGACAAGTCGGATTGTTTTCTAAGATACGAAACGCTGTGTCTGTTCCTCCGGTAAGAATAATATGTTTTATCGACGAATGGGCCGTTAAATAATTCAAAGGCTCGCGGCCATCAATACATAAAACCTGCAAGGCATCCTTTGGTATCCCTGCTTCCCAAAAAGATTGGGCAAATTCCCAGGCTACCGGAAATGCTGATGTTGCAGGTTTTAAAATAACGCTATTCCCTCCTGAAAGGGCTGCAGCTATACCTCCAACCGGAATCGCTAATGGGAAATTCCAGGGCGGAATGACTAATACAACACCTTTTGGCGTCAGGGTTATCGTTTTTAATTCCTCAAAACTTCTCATGCTGATTGGATAATACCGGCAAAAATCAATGGCTTCCGACACTTCTATGTCGCCTTCTCCAAAAGTCTTCCCGGTAATGGCAGACATGCACCCAATTAAATTTCCACGGTTTTTGCCTAAATTATCGGCTACCTGATATAATATTTTAGTTCTCTCTTTTAATGAGGTTTCTCGCCAGTGTGAAGCGTCGGTTTCAGCTATTGAAATGATTTCCTTTACCTGAAGCATATTTGATAAGCCTGCCTCGCAAACACATACTTCTTCATTCTGGCTGCGGTCAAAATAACGGGATTTCTTTATGCCGGCAAGCTCGGTTGATCCAATTTGTACGGGGATCTGATAAGGTATATTGTTTACTGATTTCTTCCAGTTGTTCCGGATAGTATCTGCCCACAGGCGATTCGGCTTAAGGTCGAAATTTGTATCCGGTTCGTTTTTAAATACTTCGTAGTGAGTGTTCTTATTTGCTATCTCTTGCTCCTTGTTTCTATTTTGTATCCGGTAAGGCTTCGCTTCAATTTTGTCTTTCAGTGCAAAGGCTTCCAGAAATTGTTGTTGCAGAAACCTCCACTGTTTGCTGTTATATTTTAAATTAAAAGAATAGCTCAGGAAATTGTCTTTCCCTGTATTCTCGTCTAATCTGCGTACCAGGTAAGATACTGCATTCAGGAAATGTTCTTTTTTGACAACAGGGGTGTATAAGATGATCTGTTTCCCCAGATTTCGCATAACACGTGGTAAATGATTCGCCATCCCTTCGAGCATTTCGAAAGTGACTTCTTCTTCTTCCAGATTATTTTTTTTGCATAAAATGTAGGCATAACCGATACTGAAGAAATTATGGGATGCTACCCCAACATGCAGGGCTTTTGCATTTTCAGGTTCCAGAGCACGATCAAGTATGTGGAGATAATTAGCATCTACTTCAATCTTGCTTCTGAGAATTGGGTTTTCCCATCCTTTTAAGGAAGATACAATTGATTCCATTTGCAGATTAGCCCCTTTTACCAATCGCATTTTTAGAGGAGAACCTCCATTTGCCACCCTTTGTTTTGCAAATTCTAATAACTCGGTCTGAAAGTTCCAGGCATCCGGTAAATATGCCTGTACCACGATACCGGAAGAATAGTTTTTAAATTGCGGCAAACTCAATACTGTTTTAAAAATATCGAGGGTTAACTCCGTATCCTTATATTCTTCCATATCCAGGTTCACAAATTTAGAAGAGGATATTCCGTTTTCATCTATATAGGGGAAATCTATGGATTGCTGGTAAATCATGGCTAATCGTTCGCAAAGTTCCGTTTTGTTCTGCTCATAATTCAACGGATTTATTTGCGCATATATTCCTGATATTTTTATGGAAATGTAGTTTATTTGAGGGTCCTTTAATGCTTCCAGATAATGTTTGTACCGATGATTAGCTTCACCATCCCCCAACACCACTTCGCCAAGGAGGTTTACATTCTGACCGATATGTTGTTTGCGACGTTCCATCAGGTGACGATTCAAATAAGAACGTTTTTCGTTGATAATCACTTTTGCGGTATCTGAACGTAATCGTTGTTTGAAGACAGGTACGGTAATAAAATCAAATAAGTACCCGAATGAAGTGAATAAACGGATTAAAATTCTATCTGTAGCACTGAAAAACCCAGGTATGCCGTAATGATCGATAAGGATTTTCATCCTCCGGGATAGTTTCTTGTTGCTGTGAATTTGCGATGACTCGTCCAGTAGTTTGGAAAGAAGTGTTTTATCATTTGGATTTTGAATCAATATGGCATATTTCTTCTGTTCTTTCAGCTCGTCTTTGGTAATTTCCTTTTCCGATTTTGAAAGAAAGTCTTTCGCCCAATCAAGGACTTCTTTGGTATTGATTTTTTCCATAAATGCATAATTAAATTTCAATTTTTTTGAAGGCTAAAACAGAAGAACGAAATTTGTATATTTATCAGGGAATAAATCAGTAGAAAATTAATAATCCCTTTACATGTTTTTTAATGTCCGTATTTTATTGATATAATTTAGTGCTAAATAGGCTGTTTATCTTACAATTTTCAGTTACGTTTTTAGACTTTACCTTCCCATTCCCGGTAGAACTCGTCTAAGTACTCTTCCATAAAGACCTGTCGTTTTTCGGCAGTCTTTCGTGCTGTTTCTGTATTCATTAATTCTTTTAAGAGCAGTAATTTTTCATAGAAATGATTGATAGTCGATCCCTGACTATTTTTATACTGCTCAAATGAATCATGTTTTTCCGGCTTCAGGTCAGGATTGTACATTTCCCGCCCTTTACTGCCTCCGTATGCAAATGCCCTGCCTATTCCAATTGCGCCCATAGCATCCAGCCTGTCAGCATCCTGTACAATCATTCCTTCAGTGCTTTTCATGTTGGTGGTTACTCCTGCTCCTTTAAATGAGATGTCCTGAATGATACGGCATACATGTAATACAACAGTTTTTTCAACATCC